>Ga0209643_1000207_pt1 | contig 139029 bp, 141 predicted proteins | sample AutmiccBRH37_all_FD_187383 | JGI IMG/M metagenome (GOLD analysis project Ga0209643, IMG submission 187383) | Deep subsurface microbial communities from Mt. Terri, Switzerland - Autotrophic microbial communities BRH/37_all (SPAdes) (version 2) | ecosystem: Environmental > Aquatic > Deep...
GTTCGATATAGAAATGGCTATTGAACTGGTGGGGTGGATTCAGCAACGAAATCATCGCTCGTACTTGTCACATAGAAAGAAAAAAATGGAAGCACGTTGTCTTTGCTAACTGTCGTTGTAGGGTTAAAGGCATCGGCAAGTACGCTGATCTGAAAGAGAGTGAGGCGGAATTTATCGACATGGCCCTCCAGGAATGCAGGAGAATGGGCAATCTCATCGCCAACCTTCAGGACTTTTATCGTCCCTCCACCGGCAAATTTGAATCGATCGACCTTCATGCGCTTATCGATTCTCTCTTGATGGTTGTAAAAAAACACCTCCATACCAGGAAAATAGCGTTCGTTAAAGAGTATGCCGCCGATTTGTCCGCCATCAATGCAGTTGCCGATCAACTGAAGCAGGTTTTTCTCAATCTCCTCAATAATGCCTCAGATGCCTGTGAAGACGGTGGGATTATAACTATTACAACCGAAGTCATCGACAGAGAGAATGTCGTCGTGCACGTCAGGGATAACGGTGCCGGCATCGACCCTGCCCACATCAGCAGGATCTTCGAGCCGTTTTTTACCACCAAGCAGCAGAATAAAGGGACCGGGCTTGGCTTGTCCGTCTGTTACGGCATAATAAAAGATCACGGCGGCCATATTGAGGTGAAAAGCGAACAAGGCAAGGGAACGGTTTTCTCCGTATTCCTTCCTCTTCAAGGCGTAAACAATGAGGGACTATTGCCGGCAAAGTAACCTTCAGTTGGAATTGAGGGAAATGTTCAAAATTCTATATCCTGCCTAAGAGAGTTTGTCCCAGTTCTTCGACTCGCCAATCATCGGTTCTACGTTGTGCTCGTAGCCCCGTTTTCATCCTTGACCCAGAACGACCTCACGAAGATTGAGTCTTATAAAGTGTTTCCTGAATCACCCCTGTCAGGAAGAAGCTTTCGCTGGACACGTGAGGGAGCTTATAAGCGGCTATCCGATTAATGACTACCTGCAAAAGAATTCTGCCTGAACATCCTGCCACGCAATTATTACAGTTCTTTAATAAAATCCTCATTTTCCGGTGGTAAATAAAACTGATCAACGGCAATTACCGAGTGTATGGAAATGCTGATTGTCCAGCATGGCCGCCCCTCGGCGATATTTTGAGTTACTCTGGTTATTCATTTATGAGGAGGGCACAATGCGGAGATCAAAAATGGAACAGGCACCTGAGTATTTTCCTTCAGAAAACGAAGAATATATGAATCACGATCAGTTGGCGTACTTTGAGAAAAAACTGCGCACGTGGCTGAGGGAACTGATCAGTATGTCGGCTTCAGCAAAAAATGAGCTCAAGGATAACTGGTTTGGTATGCCGGATATATGTGATGTCGCTTCGGCCCAAAGAGAAATACACGTAGATCTTGAAGAATTAAAAAGAAATCGAAAGAAAATAATTCAGATAGAGAAAGCCTTGGACAGGATGAATGACGGAAGCTATGGATACTGTGAGGTGACAGGCGAGAAAATAGGCCTCAAGCGTCTTGAGATACACCCTATTGCCACACTCAGTGTCGAGGCACAGGAGATGCTTGAACGGGCTGAGAGGGGGGCGAGATATGCGCAAGTTATGTCCTGCCGGAACTGGCAGATACCATGCGCGATGAACACCTGACTTAAAAAGACCAGGCAGGCAGCGGATGCCGGCCTGGTCTGTGATTATTTGCCGGACCCCGCACTTCTTATTCCAGACCGATCCAGGCAGGTCGACCGGCAGCTTCCAACGCTTCAGATCAGATGTGTTTTCTGACGAGGTCGAATGAAACGGTTGAAGTTGTTACCGTACTGCGGCCGAAGGTGATAAAAAAGACCAGCCAGAGAATCTGCAGGGCGATGATGATGGTCGGATCCCATAGCACCCCGATACCGTTCATGACGTTTGGGTCTATATAGTTCGGGGCCGGAACCAGAACGGTTACGATGAGCATGTAGAGCAGGCTCAGGACGCTCATTTTCTGATATGCCGAGATCTTGCCGAAGCCCCGGAAATCGGCACGCAGAATCTCGGACAGGAGCCGCCAGATCTGGGTCAGGGCGATGGTCAGAATGAGAGCTGCGGTGAAGGAGCCGTCGAGAAAAAGAAAACTGCCGACCAGAGCCCCGCAGGTATACAGAACACAGGTGATTGCCTGAATCGGAATGAGTCTTTCCCCGCTCAGCCGGCCTTCATAAGAGACCTTCTTGGTCGATCCGTAAAAGATGAAATTCCTTCGGGCGAACAGCTTCTGCAGCAGCGGATGACAACTGCTTACCGGCTTGCCGTAGCAGCAGCCGAAGCTGATGCAGCCAAGTCTGCCGAGTCCTTCGCCAAGGGTATAGGCAATGGACATTGCGGCAAGAACGGGGATAATCGGCAGGAAGCTCCCACTATCGACCAGCAATTTGTCGGAAAGCATCACCGCCCAAGGTGCGAGCAGGATGCCGATGAAGGAGGCCCCGCCGATGGTAAAGGAGTGCCGCTTCTTTTCGACCATCACAGCCACCAGGCGGGCAGCAGGGATACAGATTGAGAGAATGATCAGGATGATCAGCATGGTTCCGGCAAGGGAGACGTGCATTGCCCCAAGCAGGACCAGGAGAAGGATTAACGACAACAGCTGGCTGGTGGCGATAAAAAAGCCGTAATAGGTTAAATTGGTTCCCTGCCATGAATTTTCCAGGTCTTTTCTCATCGGTACGACCGCCAGCATCTGCCAGCGCTCGCCGGGCAGGTTTTTGAATGCCCAGCCGAGAAAACTTACCAGGAATAAACCGAGGCCAAACAGGAAGACAACGTCGCTCATAAATTTCCCTCTTCAATTGATAACTGTGGTTGATTGAGTGGTTCTGCGATGGCTGAGCGGACCATTATGTCCGTTTCGGCCAGTGGTCGGCCAAAGCCGTTGGTGAACCTGCTCTGAACATCGTTACGATGTGAATTGCTGACGAGGTCGTCGGCAAAACGTATCCTGTTCGGTTCGAAAAGGAGGACGTCGGTCGAACTGCCGGGGCGGAACAGGCTTTTCGGGCAACCCTTGGTAAGGAACATGCCGGGGCGGACATCCTGCGGGTTGGTATACCGATCCTCGCTGTAGGTCTGGACAATGTCGCCGATCATCAGGGCGACGATCTCGACCATTGCAACCATGCCGATAGCCGAACCGCCATCGACGTCGGTGTTGATGATGGTAACCACCCGCCGGTTCTTTGAGCAAAGCGAAGCCATGGCGATCAGGGCGGAAGGGTTGCAGGAATGGTAACGGCCGTCAAGATTGTAGATATCGACTACCCGGCCGCTTACCGGCACATGGTTGTAATGGTATTTGTCGGGGGTGAGGCGAAAAACGGCAAAGTCGCCGGTTCGAAATCGGTTGTGCCAGAGGCTGCCGGCCGGACCGAGCAGTTCCTCCAGATCAAAAAATTTGTCCTTGATGAAGAGTGCCGAACCGTCGGCAAGGCTGCCGATCAAGATGCGGGAATCGGCAGGGGAGACGATAGTCGAGGGGTTCCGGTTCATCGGCCGGGTTTCCCAGTAACGGATCCGCCGCTCGAAGACCTTGCGGTGGGAGTCATAGAACGACAGGGGATCGAGGCACTCGTGCCAGTCGGCGCCGATTCCTTTAAAAAGCTCCAGGCCGGTTTTTCTGTGGCTGACCGGCAGGTCATAATGGAAGAAGGCCAGCAGGCGGGAAATCCTTGCCGAGGTCAAAGCCTTGAACATGGCCGGTGCACTTTCCCGCACACCGTTGTAGAGAAAACGCACGCTGTGATCGCCAATCGGCTTTTCGGTGACTATCTGTCGGGTGTTCCTGTCTATATACTGATGAGGAAGGGTTGATTGAATCATAGCTTATCAGGTATTCCTTTTCTGGTGGATAATAGCGAGGCTGATCCGTATCATCTGCAGGATCACCTCTGCGCCGGCGGTTTCGCCGATAATTGCTTCCTGATGCCGGGCCAGGTAATCGGCGCCGGCTGTATCTTTTGAGACGGCGTTCATGACTCGACGGAGATTGGGGTCGTCAAGTCGGTCAAGCTGCCTGCAGTCGTCGATGAGAACGGAAAATGATTCACGCAGGTGCCTCTTTTTCAATTCCGTCCGGTAGTAGCGCTCCATGGCCGTATTGAATTCAGAGGCGGAAAGGTGGAATGGGGTTTTTTTGCCGGGCAGTTCTTTCGTTACCCCTGTGATGATCTTGGCAAAGGTCGAGGTCTTCGCACCGGACAGTCGTCCGCGCAGGGAGGCCAGCCTTTCTCTGAGGTTACCGCGATCGATAAGGTCGGCGGCGTCGGTTTCGAGCAAGCGGATGAGAGCCAGATTGTATTCATCGTGCTTTACCCTGATATATCCCTTGTATCGCCTGCTGCTGCGCTGTGAGGGGATGTCCCGAAGGATTTTTTTCATCAGCATGTTGCTGGTGTCGGCACGGATATAAAAGGTAGGGATGCCGAGAGCGCTGCCGAAAAAAATCTGCCGCCTTTCGCTTTCAATCGAAGGACGATCGGGTATGTCGTGGTGATTGATCCTGCCCGTGGCGATGTACCGGCAGGCGAGAGCGGTGACGAGATTCTGCAAATCGACTGCTTCGGCCATGTCTTCCAGCAGGTTGTGAAAAAGCGAGTAGCTGCGACCCTCGAAACCGGCGTATCCTGCGGTTGCAAAAATACGTTGCCGGTAAGGCAGGTACATGGACATTCTCGGGTCGAAGATCCCCATTTCGCTGAGTTCTTCTTTCAACCGCTCATGGTTGCCGGGAATGCCGTTCAATCCCGGGCTGGTTTCGGTTGAGAGAAGAGTGACAAGATAATCGATAAGGCGAAAATCAGGAATCAGGTCGCCTTTCAGGTGCAGCAGAGTGGCCAGGGCACTGTCGAGCCAGCGGGGTCCGAAAGGGGTTATGGTTTTTCCAAAGAAACGGGTCCGGGCCTTTTTTTGCCAGCGCCGCCAGATCATCCGGAGGTGGGTGTAATCGAGTTCGTGGGGCAGGAAGCCGAGTACGTTCTCCGGGTGGAAATCGGGAAAATCAAGGCGATATGGCGCCGAACTGTAGGTGTTGACGAACAGCGGCAGGAAATGTTCGACGATCTTGATGACCAGGTCACCGAAATATTTTTCCACAGGCGGGGTGAAGGGCGAGGCCGGATCTCCGGCCAGAGAACTGAGCATCCGGCTGCCAAGGGAAACATGGGTGCCGTTGTTGGCAAGGCAGGTGTTGGAGGTGTTCGGCAGGACCACGAGATTATTGGTGAGTATTCCGGCATCCTTAAGCTTGCCGATGGTGTTGAGCTGGCTGCGCGATAATGTTTTGTGGCAGAGCTCCATATAGCGGTATTTTTCTTCGCCGCGGTCCCAGCCCGACAGACAGGGGCTCATGAACAGGTGACGGTAAAAGCCGTCGGGGACGATGTTGTTCAGCTGTTTCTGCCGGGAAGGCGCGTGCGGGGCACTGTAGAGCAGGCACTTCTGTCCCGATTCTTCGAGGTCGAAGGTTTTGTTGGCATATTGCACCAGCAGCTGACTGAAAAGCAAGGTCCTGGCCGACTCGCCGGCGGCCAAATCGCCGATCCGGCCATGCGTCGCGGTGGGAATCGTAAAACTGAGTATTTCCGGCGAGGTGTTGTCACTGAGGAGATTGCTCATCAGGATGGCACCCGTTTCAAACAGAACCGGCGGCAGCATATTGTCGCTGCTTATGGCATTGGCAAGGGAAAGCTTCAGCAGATAGCTGATCGGCAGCCTCAGGCTTTCCTCGCCCTTGTGGATGCAGCGGAACCTGTGTATGTCACTTCGCGGTCTGGACAAGGGTGCGCTCTTGTCGGCCTGAAAATCAAGCGCCAGCAGTTTTCGGGTCCAGGCGGTCAGCAGGTTTTCCGGAAAACGTACCCAGCTGTTTTCCCAGACCCTGGATGTGTTGTCGAACAGGAAATCGTTTAATGAATCAAGACTGGCGGGGTCCAGATCGCCCCGCTCGGTTCGCTTGACGACGTTTTTATAATAAGTGGAAGAAGAAATCGTTATCGGCAGATCGACGTCCTTGTGTGTGCCCTCAACCGCCACTTGCAATTCATACTCCATTCCCACGCTGGTATCTTCACCGGTGAAAGGTTCGTACAGGTGGCCTGCAAGATAGGAAAAAAAACGGCGCACATCTTCCTCGCCGGTTTGCCTTTGGTATGGGGGGGGAATATATGTATTCATGTCGAGACTATTATCCCGAATACATTAGGAAGATGCTAAAAAAAGATGAGAAATCGGTTATGAACCGGTGGGAGCGAAGTACAGATTCCAACCAACCGATTCATACCCTTGCACCCGGTTGGATTTCCGGGGAGCTGAAATGTGCCAGCTGTTCAAGTCGAGTGGTGGTGTTCTGCAACAGGCTGGTCAACTGCATAGATATTTCACTTGAAAATTCGTGGACCTGATCCGCGAGGTTGAGATTGCGCTGAAGCGATTGCTCGGGGAACGGCCTGAGAAACATGGTGTGGAAAAAGCCATTTTTCACCAGGCTGGTTTTTAATACAATCAAGAGGCAGGGTAAAGGAGGCAATGACGTTTGCATGCGGCGATGGGGCAGCGCCGGCCGCTGTGATCAGAATCACCTTGACGGTTGTGGAATTGTGCTGGAGCCATTTAACAACATCGAATTCCGGCGTGGCGGCGAGGGAGATCAGTATCACTATGTCGAATGTTTCCGCATTCAGCAGGGTGATGGTCTCCTTCATCGTTGCCGTATAAATACTTTGTGAGACTCGGATTCAAGGAGCTGCTGGAGTGTGCCTGAGGCAGTCTTCTCATCCCGGTCGATTACGAGTATTTTCTTCATTTTTTTCTCAGATCACCAGTGAATGAACATTTCGCACGATTGCCTTATTAACTTGTCCGTTCCCTTGTAAAGAAAAAAGATTCAGGAGTTATTAAAAGAGTATGAGTTTTGTGTTTGCGAGGCCGAGATTATTCCTAACGTAAAAGATTATTATAACAGAAAAATAATCGTTTCGTAATGTAATCGTCATGGTCCTCTCTTACCTTTTTATACATGGATAGTGGTACCTGTAATGAAGGGAGGAGACAAATGTTACTCAGTATTTTGGCGATGGTAGTCGCGTTATGTGTCGTGGGGTTGTCAGTATGGTTATATAGCCGGTTACCGGCCATTCCCCCGAATGCCCAATTGCTGCTCGATGCCTGGGCAAGTGTGGAGGGAGATGGTTCTCCGATGACCAAGAAAAATAGGGCGGATTTTTTTTATCCAGGACCGCGATGAAGAACTCCTGCCCCCCTCTTGTGGGAGGTCAGAGAATGTCGCTTGCCAGTTCCGCCAGTTCCGAGCGCTCGCCCTTGCGCAGGTCGATATGAGCGTAGAGCTTCTGGCCCTGCATTTTATCGATGAGTGTGCTGAGCCCTTCGAGTGAATCCCCAGATAGGGATGATCGATCTAATTGAAGTCGCCAATGAGGCCTGGTCGCCGATGATAAAAACATTGGGATAACCCGGCAGTGACAGGTCCGACTCTACTTTGACCCCGCAGCTGCTCCCTCCGACTCAATGTCCCGCTCGATACGAGTGGTTGGATAATAATTATCCACCATACGTCTTCCACGACAGTAACGGTACTCTCCAGGGAATCCTTGTCGATCAGTGGCAACTTTGGCAGAAAAAGTTTTCGCGTCTTTCTTTATTGAGTGAATTGCAGTATAAAATATTGTTAGGTGTTTGTATGGGCTATCAGCAGGGAAACCGATACAAAACTTTCCTTGTCAGGCCCATGCTGATGTTGCTTTTGATTCAATCTCTCTTCTCACTCCACGATCATATTTCCAAAAGACCAACGCTTCTAAAGGAAAGCTCCGATGAAAGCTTACTGGAGGGAAATGGGAACTGGTTTATTGGCGTTGTTGCTTGGGGGGTGGGGGTGCGACCGGCCGGCCGAGCCGGTCGTCAATCCTGCCCCGACGGTTACGGCAAGACAGGTCATTTGCCGTGATACCCCGGTTTCGATCGAGATAATAGCTGGGGTAAAGGCCTACAGGGAGGTGGAGATCCGCTCCCGGGTCGGTGGTATGCTGGAAAATGTCGCGTTTAAGGAAGGCCAGCGCGTAAAGCGTGGGGATCTGCTGTTTGCCATTGATCATCTTCCTCTCGATGCAGCGGTTGCAGATGCAGAGGCGAAACTGGCAGAGGCCGAAGCGAACATGATGCGGGCCAGGCAGGATGTGGAGCGGTATCGGCCGCTACTGGTCGACAATGCAATTCCCAGGCAGACCTATGACCTGGCAGTTGCTCAGGAAAAACAGGCAGTTTCCGTGGTCGCTTCAAAAAGGGCTCTGCTTGAGAGAGCCAGGCTGGACCGATCCTATGCTGAAATTCTGTCACCGATTACCGGCCAGATAGGTCTGCAGAATCTCGAGGTCGGCAGTGTCGTCAGTGCCGGGCAGACGGTACTGGCCACGGTATCGACCCTCGATCCCGTCTACGTCTACTTCAGCGTTGCGGAAACCTCTGTTTTAAAACGCATGCGCCAGGATCTGAAACGGTCGGCAAGAGACAGCGTCGGTTCGGCCGCTCTCAAGGTTGAGTTCCTGTTTTCGGATGGCGGAGTATACGAGCAACCGGGAACCATCGATTTTGCTGATCGAACCATCGACGAAGCCACCGGCACCCTGCTCCTTCGGGCCCAATTCGCCAATCCGGATGATTTCCTGCGTCCGGGCATGAACGGCCGTGTCCGCATCACCTATGATGTTGTCAAAGATGCCCTGCTTGTCCCCCAGAGAGCGGTAACAGAACTCCTTGGCAAGCAATTCGTCTATATACTGGTCAAAAATACGGTCGAAGTGCGACCGGTCAGGATGGGGAACAGGAGCGGGGAGCTGTGGCTGGTTGAGGAAGGTGTCAAGGCTGATGAGTGGGTTGTGGTTGATGGCGTGCAGAAGGTGCAGGCCGGAACAGTCGTCGCACCGACCCTGATCAAAGATGTAGCAACTCCGACAGGAAAACCTGCAGTTCAGCCTTGAGCGAGGTCGAGCTATGGCAAAATTCTTCATCAGCCGCCCGGTTTTTGCTATCGTCACCTCCCTTTTTCTCCTTATTGCCGGCATAATTTCCGGTATAACCCTGCCGATTGCTCAATTTCCACAGATCACCCTGCCGACCGTCCGGGTAAGCGGCATCTATCCGGGGGCGAACGCCCAGGTCGTTGAGGAGGGTGTGGCCCTGCCGATCGAGCAGCAGGTAAATGGCGTCGAGCAAATGCTCTATATGAACTCGACCTCTGCTGAAAATGGCCAGTACACCCTGGACGTCACCTTCAACCTGGATGCAGATCCGGATATTGCCTCGGTCCAGGTGCAGAACCGCACCGCCCAGGCTAATGCCCAACTGCCTCAAGAGGTCCTGTCTTCCGGACTGACGACCAAAAAGAGCACGCCCGACACCTTGATGTATGTGGCGATTCATTCGCCCCAGAACACCTATGATGAGCTTTTTCTGACGAATTATACGGCAATTAATATTATTGAGGCCATCAAGCGCATCAAAGGGGTTGGCAACGTCACCCTCTTTGGTTCCGAGTTCGGCATGCGGGTGTGGCTCAAGCCTGATCGCATGGCCCGTCTTGGTATAACAACCGGTGATGTGTTCAATGCGATCAAGGAACAGAACGTCCAGGCCCCGGCCGGACAAGTCGGGCAGTTTCCCGCTCCCAAGGACCAGCAGTTTCAATACGGTGTTCAGGTACGCGGCCGGCTGACCGAGCCGTCCGAGTTCGAAAACATAATTATCCGCGCTCAGCCCGATGGTTCTTTTATTCGCCTTGGCGATCTGGCCGTCATTGAACTCGGCGCCAAGGATTACACCTTCAATGTCACCTTCAACGGCCGCGATGCCACGGCCTTCTCAGTCAACCTGACGCCCGATGCCAACGCCATAGAGACATCCGGCCTGATCCATGCAGAGCTGGCGGAATTGGCGAAACGATTTCCTGACGATATTGCTTATGATTTTGTCATCGACAACACGATCTTCGTCGTGGCATCTCTTGAAGAGGTAGTCAAAACTTTTTTCGAGGCACTCCTTCTTGTCTTGATCGTTGTTTATATCTTCCTTCAGAGCTGGCGCGCCACCCTTATTCCGATGCTGGCGGTGCCGGTTTCTCTCATTGCCACCTTCGGCGCCTTTACCCTTCTGGGGTTTTCGATCAATACCCTGACCCTGTTCGGCATGGTTCTGGCCATTGGAATTGTGGTCGACGATGCCATTGTGGTGGTGGAGGCGGTTGAATACCACATGCACCACGCCCAACTGACGGCCCGCGAGGCGACCCTGAAAGCGATGGAAGAGGTATCGGGGCCGGTTGTGGCCATTGCCCTGGTACTGTCCGCGGTCTTTGTACCGGTGGCCTTTCTCGGTGGTATCGCCGGTGTGATGTACAAACAGTTCGCCATTACCGTTGCCGTCTCTGTCGGTTTCTCCTGTTTTGTCGCTTTATCCCTGACGCCCGCGCTGTGCGCCCTGATGCTGAAGCCGAACACAGTGGCAACGGATCGCGGCCTTGCAGCCCGCTTCTTTCGATTGTTCAACAGGATCTTCGCTCGCCTGACGCTGGGATACACCAACGGGGTGCGCAGGGTGATCCGCCTGCTGGCTTTGACCCTGCTGACCCTCGCAGCGATTCTGGCGACGGCAGGAGGTCTTCTGAAGGCAGTGCCCGGCGGGTTTGTTCCGCCTGAAGATCAGGGGTATTTTCTCGGTTCGATGCAGCTCCCTGAAGGAGCTGCGATGCGGCGTACGATTGCCTCCTCGGAAAAAATCGACGATCTCATAAGAGACACCCCGGGAATTGCCGGAAGGCTTGTGGTGAGCGGCTACAATATTCTCACCAGCACCCCTCAGTCAAACAGCGCCATGTTTGTCGCCGGATTGACGCCGTGGGAGGAACGCGGCATAGCCGAACTTTCTCTTCGCTCAATTCTGATGTCACTGGTAAAGGAGGGAGCCAAGAACCCTGAAACCTCAGTGCTGGTTTTCAATCCGCCGCCCATTCCGGGTCTGGGGGCAACCGGCGGTTTTTCCTTCAAGCTGCAGGATCGCAGCGGCGGTATGCCGCAGGATCTCGCCGAGATTGCCAATATGTTTGTCGCCGAGGCAAAGAAGCGGCCGGAGATAGGCTCCGTCTACTCCAAATTCAATCCGCGCAACCCTGCCTACCAACTGGAGGTCGACAGGGAAAAGGCCAAAAAACTGGGGGTGCAGGTCAACGACATTTCGATGGCCCTGCAGACCTTTCTCGGTGGAGTCAATGTCAACGACTTCAATAGATTCGGCAGGACATACAAGGTTACCATGCAAGCCGACGCGGAATTCAGGGGAGATATCAACATCATTGGCCTCTATCATGTGCGAAGTACGGCTGGAGTGATGATTCCGCTCAGCACCTTCGTGACTCCGGTCTCGATCAGTTCACCGAGCATCCTGCAGCGCTACAACATGTTCCGGACCGCTGAAATCGGCGGAGATTCCGCGCACGGTTACAGTTCGGGGCAGGCCATAGCCGCCATGGAAGAGGTGGCGGAAAAGGTTCTGCCTCCCGGTTACAGCTACGAATGGTCGGGTATAAGTCTGCAGGAAAAGGCTTCTGCCGGTCAGGCCCCCATTATCTTTGGTCTGGCTATCGTCTTTGTCTTTCTATTTCTGGCCGCCATGTATGAGAGTTGGGCGGTGCCGATGGCCGTGCTTTTTGCTGTGCCGCTCGGGGTGTTCGGCGCTATGCTGGCGCTGTTCACAGTTGGCCTTGCCATGAATATCTATGCCCAGATCGGCCTCGTCCTGCTGATCGGTCTGGCCGCGAAAAATGCCATTCTCATTGTCGAATTCGCCAAGATGCGTCGAGATGCCGGCATGGATGCCGTGGAGTCGGCAGTGGAGGCCGCAAAGCTTCGTCTCCGTCCCATCCTCATGACCTCATTCGCCTTTATTCTCGGAGTATTGCCCTTGGCTCTAGCTAAAGGAGCCGGAGCCGCCTCGCGGGTCTCCATGGGCATAACCGTCATAGGCGGCATGCTCGCCGCAACCCTGCTGGCGATCTTCTTTGTGCCGGCCCTCTACGTTACCGTGGATCGGCTGGTCCAATGGTTTTCCGAAAAAAAACGGCAGCAAACTCTATCGCAACCGGCAGAATCGGAATCTGATACAGGGGGTGTATGATGCGTTCACGCTTCGTCTTCCTGTTCATTGCTCTTTCTCTTGCCGGTTGCACCGTCGGGCCGGATTATCAACGCCCGGATCTGTCTCTTCCGGATAGTTACCGGAATGCAGTGGCCTCGCCGGCTCTGCAGGCAATAGCCGGCCTGCCCTGGTGGCAGGTATTCGCCGACCCAACCCTGAAGGACCTGATCGCAACCGCCCTGGTCGGCAATCTCGATGTGAAACTGGCTGCGGCCAGGGTTCAGGAGGCAAAAGCACTGTTTGCCGGAGCACGTTCGCCGGCCCTGCCTTTGGTATCGGCAGGACTGTACAGCTCGCCTGCGGCACGGCAGCCAGGTGATGATTTCACAACAAGTTTTCTGGGAGGACTGTTTCTGTCATGGGAAATTGACTTCTGGGGGCGTTACGCCCGCGCCACCGAAGCTGCCCGCGCCCAGTTGCTGGCCACCCAGGCTGCGCAGGATGGAGTGTATGCTTCACTGGTCGCCACAGTGGCCCAGGGCTATTTTCAACTGCAAAGCCTCTCCGAAACACTCCGAATAACCCGGCGAACGATCGATGCCCAGCGCGAATCGCACCGCCTTGTCAGCCGTCTGGCCGATGCCGGGGTGAGTTCCGCCGCCGAGGTACGTCAGGCGGAAAATCAGCTGGCGACCACGGAATCACGTCTGCCCGGATTGTTGGTTCAGATCGCCAGGGCCGAAAATTCTCTGTCAGTACTGCTTGGCCGTCTTCCCGGGCCTGTAGTTCAGGGTGTTCCGACAGAGCCGGTCATTGTGCCTGAAGTCCCGGCCGGGCTCCCATCGGAATTGCTCGATCGCAGGCCTGATATGCGACAGGCAGAGCAGCAGCTGATTCTTGCCAATGCCAGAGTCGGAGAGGCCAAGGCATTGTTTTTCCCAAGTATATCGTTAACAGGAACCTTTGGCGCGCTGAGTACCGAACTCGGAGATCTGGTCAATGGCGATGCGCCGTCGGTTGTCTCGCCCGGCCTCGATTTGCTGCAGCCGCTCTTTGCCGGTGGGAGCTTGATAGCCAATTATGATGCAGCCTTGGCGCGCCTCAAGCAGGCCGGGTTGGCATATAGGCAGACAGGACTCAATGCCTTGCGGGAGGTAGCAGATGCGTTGAGCCAGTATAGCCATAGTGCCGAGGAGATTGCAGCGCAGCGGAGGCGTGAGTTTTCGGCACGGGAAGGGCTCAGACTGACGGAGAAGCGCTATCGAGCCGGCGTTGTCAGTTATCTTGAAGTTCTGGATGCGCAACGGCAGCTCTATTCTGCTGAAACGGATCTGGCTCAATCAAAATTAACTCGCAGAACAGCGGCTGTGCAGCTCTATCTTGCCTTGGGTGGTGGTTGGGTGGAGGTCCGGTGAGGGGACACAGACAGTGAAAACATCCTGGAGCGCACTATGGGAACGACTCGAGCCCTTTCCCTCCAAACCTTTGTTTACCGCACCCTCACGATCCGTCTCGTTCTCATGGCAATTGTCATCGGCCTTCTGGTCGCCGGCATTGCCTACGTGGTAGTGCGACACAACCTCAGAACCCTGGTTGTCGAGGAGACCCGCACGGAAATTGAGTTGCTGGTCGTGAGAACAGCAGGAGTTATCAGGGAATCGGAAAAAGATAAACGGTTAGCCTTTCGTCAGGCCCTTGATGAACGAACCTCTGTTCCTCTGGCTCGGAAAAGCGGCAGCTATGTTTATGTCCGATTTTATACTCCGGACAATCAGGATATCGAGGAGCTTCGGGACTTCCGGTATGACCTGATCGAGGCTGTGATGCGCTTCGTGAGTTCGACGCCCCGTCCCGTTCCCGAGACCGGTGAGTTGACAGAAATCGTCATGCTCGGCAAGAAGATGCATGTGCATGTGGTCATGCCGCTGCTGGACCAGTTTCAACATAAGATAGCGTACACCCAGGTAATCTTTGCCCCTTCCGATGCTGCCCGGATAGGCATTCGGAACAAACTGCGACGTTCTGTTCTCCTGGCTGTGGTGATTGTTCTCGCCACCAGCGGCCTGCTGTATCCGGTCATCCTCCATCTGGCGAGCAAGCTGACGTTCTTTTCCCGCAATCTACTGGATGCCAATCTGGAAACTCTATCTCTTTTGGCAAGCGCTATTGCCAAACGCGACAGCGATACCGACGTCCATAACTTCAGGGTCACGCTCTATGCTGTGTGTCTGGCCGAGTCGTTACACCTGGCGAACGACGAAATCCAGTCATTGATCAAGGGCGCCTTTCTCCACGACGTCGGGAAAATCGGCATCCGCGACAGTATTCTGCTCAAGGCCGCCGGCCTGAACGAAGAAGAATTTGCCCTGATGAAGGATCATGTGCGCCACGGCATGGATATCATAAAAGATTCGGCTTGGCTCAGCGACGGGGCTCTGGTTGTCGAAGGGCACCACGAAAAATTCGACGGCAGCGGTTATCCGCGGGGCTTGGCCGGCGAGGACATCCCGCTGCTTGCCCGGATCTTTGCCGTGAGCGATGTTTTTGATGCCCTGACCTCGAAACGGCCTTATAAGGAGCCGCTGTCCTTCGAGAGGGCGATGGCGATTCTACGCCAGGGCCGCGGCGGTCATTTTGACCCGGAGATTGTTGACGCTTTTGAAATCATCGCGCCGGAACTGTACCGGTCCTACGCAAAACGGGACGATCAAGGGTTGCGTGACGAACTCAAGGCGGTTATCGCCCGGTATTTCAGTAAAGGGCAGATTCTGTTGTACTGATCCGATGAGCTCTGTGTTTTCAGGTATTTGCTGATGCCGCATGTTGGAATGGAATATCCCTGCCAGAACTTTCAGGATATTTTTTGCCAATAACACGAATCTTCACTCCATCCAACAGAGAGCTTGAAGGGGATTCTTTTCCAATCCGATTCAATTGGAGACGGGCGGATCCTCGGAAAGAGGAGTTTTTGATTCGACCTCATCGCCGGACGGGGATGGACGCTTCACCAATGTGTAAATCAACTTGACTTGATTGAGTGACTCGTCCGCCAATTTCAGCGATGAGGGCATGAGCGAAAGCCGGACAGACATTGGACCGTTTGTGGTAATTTTTTCCAACGGAATATTTTCCGTATAGATGGTATCAATCTCGTTGAAATTGAGACTGCCTCCTACCACCTTCACTGTAGCGGGAACCGTATAAGCATTCTCAAGAATGAGGTCGGGCGGCAGCTTACCACTCCACACCGGCTGGATCGGCAGCATTTTATGGCCCGGCACGTCCAGATTCACCTGGATATCCTGCGGTTCGATCTGTTTGAGCTGAATACCCGGCGGCAGGACAACATTGTCCCGGGAGATGGCGATCTTGTTACTGCCGGCCACCGCCTTGGCAAGGCTGAGCTGGACCTTCACCTGATCCGGCCGAATGGATTTGATCAGTGATCCCGACCCGCTGAGCTGGAGTTTGACGCTGCTGGTGGAAGCGGAAAAAAGCTCCATTTTCGGATCCCGGTTCATGAACTCGACCGGCACCTCAAGGCTCACCAAGGTCTCGAATCCCCGGGCAAAGCTGATCCAGATACCGGTGATAACAAGCAGGCAGATCAAAGCCGCACCGGCAAGCTCCACTATCTGCCGTCTTGCCCCGTTTGCGGTAGGCAATGTTCCGGCATGTTCACGCAGCACCCGAGCCAGTTCGCTTTCGGTCTTGATGTTTTTGGATGATCGATCATTGAACACCGTAACTTCGCCCCGTTCTTCGGAAACTACTATTATAATGGCATCCGTCTGCTCCGCCAGTCCGACGGCGGCGCGATGCCGTGTGCCGAAATGAGAGGGCAGATCGTTTCTTCTTGAAAGTGGAAGAATGGCGGCGACTTCGACAACCTTATCCCCCTGGATGATCGCGGCACCGTCATGGACAGGTGTGCCGTGCCAGAAAATGCTCAGCAACATTTCCCGTGAGAGTTTTCCCTGCCAGGGAAGGCCGCCGTGCACAACAGATTCGATACCTTTTTTGAGCGGCAATACTATCAGTGCACCGAGTTTGTGACGGGCCAGCAGATAGACACTCTCTACAATAATTTCTATCGGAGTTTGAGTCTGACGCTGGGGGATACCCCAAAAGAACGACTTGAGACTGCGGGTTTGCAGAACACTCGCGATTTCATTACGAAAAACGATTATAACGATTAAAGCCGCAGCTGCAATAGTGCCCTGCATAGCCCAGCTGGTAACTATCAGACCCATGCCTACTGCCATTCGCTGTAAGACCCAGAGGATGGCAATCATGATGACCATCCTGATTACATTGGTACCCCTGAAAAGAACATAGAGCCTGAATAACATATAGCCATTCAGCAGAATATCGAAGGCGTCCTGCCAACGTAGACTGGCTAGAGACTGGAGAAGAAAGTTCATGGCTTATTCCGTTATACTGAATCGTAAGGTGACGATGAGGTTGTCGTTTTCATCGGTGACATCGACACGCCATGGTCCTTTGTCCGCATCCCTGAGCTGTATGCTGGAAAACGACGACCACCGGGGGGGATGAACCGTAAGCTGTTTTACAGAAATGAGATTTCCTTTACGATACCATTTATGACGAATGAATGTCTGTCTGGTCACCTGGTCAAACTCGGTAAAACACGATATCCTGCCCACGTCGATGGAGAAAAGGACAGCCTGGTTGACCGGGGCTAGTTTCTGCATGGACTCGCACATCACAGCTCTGGTCAGCTTCAGTTCCGCCGGAGGGGTGGGAGGGGTGGCAACTTCCTGGCTCAACACAGAGAGCGGATTGGTAAGCACCACAATCAAGGTCAAGATTGCGAAGAGTTTTCTGAATATTGTCTTCATTAATTTTTCCGTAGTCTCCACTTGCGTTTATTCAATGAGCCAAACCCTGCCATGTGCCCTTGCCGACGGATGAATGCCGGAAGGGGCCGATGCGGCGGGAGGCGATTGTTTTCCGGAATACTGCGGGCGGGTGTTTTCTATGCCGATTTGGAATTACTCCCGATCTCGCCGGGTAGATATGTAATGAAGTTTTGACTCTCACGGTTTTTTCCCGGCAATGGCATGGTTTGGCCTTGATCGGAATGTTGAGAAAAAAGATTGTCGAACTTCATGGGGAAAAAGACCTGCGGCAGATCCGGAGCAAGATGTCTTGCTATTTCAGCGTAAAAAAAAATTGCTTGCTGCGGTAATTATCATTTCGATGATGTGAATTGTAATCTTTCAGCACAATCATCAGCTTCCACCTCTTGCTGCTGTCGATTGTCTGGAGTATCCCTTATTTTTCGCAAATTGTCAATTCACCATAACGCGGACGACTATCGCAGGTTCTGGGCAAAGGAGTTGTAGTGTTCGACCGGAGCGAGATCGTCGGTGAGAACAGGCCGTTGCGCCAGCCCCGCCAAATCGTGGCGCGTAGCAAGTATTCTTGCAATTTCCGGATCCGGACTTTGCAGGGATACCGGAACTTCGCCCCGGCAGGCGACGAGCATCAGGTTCTGAACCTCGGCATCTCCGGTTACCGGGGAGGTCTTGAAGACGTAGACCTGAGGGAAAACCGCCTGATAGGTCGCCAGTTCCGCCTGGAAAAAGCCGCTTGCCGGACCCTTCAAGGCGCCGCCGATGTTGAAGACGACTACTCCGTCTTTTTTCAGCACCCGGTGAATTTGCCGAACCGCCTCAATGGTGGTCAACTGAAACGGCACCGAAAAAAGCGAACCGAAGGCGTCCAGCAGTACCGCATCGTAACGTCCGGTTTCGGCACGGTTCAGATAAACCCGGCCGTCCTGATGGAGGATTCGCAGCCGCGGATCGTCTTCAAGCCTGAAAAATCGCCGGGCGAGGGTGGTCATCCCAGGGTCGATCTCAACCACATCAAGGTGCGCCTCCGGGTATTTTTGCAGATATACCTTGGGAAAGGAATAGCCCGCCCCGCCGATCATCAGGGTCTGGGAAAAATCAGGCCGGAAATGGCGGATCAGATGGTAGTAGCGGGTATAGGCGGATACCAGCTCATCCGAATCGAGATACATCCTTGACTGGTTGTAGTGCGGGTCGATACTCAGGTTGCGGACCTGGCGGCCGGTGATCGGATCGGTGGTGGTAGAGATCCGGGCCGTGCTGTATTCGGTGTCGGTCTGGTAGATATCCAGGGTTTTTGCAAGGTAGTAAGCCTTTATTTCCTGGGCGCCGATTCCGCCGAGGAAGACAAGCAGCACCACAGTCCGGGTTTTCCTGCTTAAGGCAAAGGGAACCAGCAGGACGGCAAGAATCAGGAGAGAACCGGCAATCAGGTAAAGGGTTCGGCTGGCGCCGACGAATGGGATGAGGTAGAAACCGGCGAGAAATGTTCCGAAGATGCTGCCCAGAGTCGAGATGGCATAGAGCCTGCCGACGATGCGGCCGGAATCGTCGAGTGAAGACATTTTCAACCGCACTGCGTAAGGGGTCACAAAACCAAGCAGCACCGCCGCCGGGGCAAAGAGCAGGACCGCGGCGAGCACCGACTGCAGCTGCAGGATCAGTGGAGTGGCGGCTATCAGGGTAAGGAGAAAATCGCCGGCAAAAATTGTCACCGCCACCGCGCCTCCGGAAAGAAAGAGCACTCCGGCAAGGACTTTCATTTCCGCCCGACGGTCCGCGGCTTGACCGCCAAGCCAGTAGCCAAGACTTAAGGCGGCAAGAATTACGCCTATCAGACTGGTCCAGATATACGTTGATGTGCCGATATGCGGGGCAAGCAGGCGAGCCCCGGTGATCTCGTAGATCATCACAACCGCCCCGCAAACGAAAAGGGTCGTTTCCAGGATCCCGCCCGGGGGACTGGAGCGGCTGATTTCCGGTGCAGGCATGGTTTTCTTTATCCCACTTGAGCTTTTATTCTTTGCCATGCTCTTCTCCCGTATGCATCGTATTGTCCTTGTTCTCGTATAATTGAGTGGAATATGGATTTGCCTCTGCGGCGGCCTCGATTGCTCTTCTGCTCATGTTCCCTCCGTTGGTGTCGGGGGCTTCCATTCCCAGGATATTTCTGGCGACTGCCCGGGTATCATACTGTTCAAGGGTTGTGCCGGGCAGCAATCGCCCGTCCCTTTGCACCACTTGGATAATTTCGGCTTTTTCGAGAACGTCTATGGTTTCGGAGATGAGTTGCGGGGGGTAGGACGGCAACAAACCGGACAGTTTCTCCTCGGTGGTCGATTGTCCGCTCGTAAAATTTCGATACACGCAGTCCATGATGTCAAAGGCTGCAGAAAGTCTCAGGGCAGGGGTAATGGCAGGCGGGATGAGCTTGTAGACTTTGATGTTCTGGGCGGCAAAGGCGACCTGGGCGCCGACCAGAATAAATATCCAGCCGAGATAGATCCAGATCAGAAAAAGCGGAAAGGTCGCAAATGAACCGTAAATGGCGTTGTGTCTGGCAACCCCAATCTGCAGGGCAATATATATATTCTGCACACCGAACCACAGTAATGCGGCCAGAGTGGCGCCAAACATGGCAGGCAAAGTGTTGACCTTGGTATTGGGAAAGAAGATATACATTACAGAGAAGGTGACGGCAATTATGACTACCGGCAGTGCACTGAGCAGGAGAGCCTGCAGCCAGGCGAAAGGGATAAGCATATCCAATTGTGACGCAAGCACCGGATTCTGGAGAAATGCACTGGCGGCAAAGGCAACGTTTATCGAGAGCGGCACAAGTATGATCAGAGTCAGATAGTCGGTAAGTTTTCGTGACAGCGATCTTCCGGATTCAACTTTCCAGATAGTGTTCATTGCCGATTCGATATGATCGAGTACCAGGATGACGCTGAGCAGAATGCCAATGACGCCGAAGGTGCCGAGGGTTGCGAAATCGGTTTTGTCGACATAGTTAAAGAGCCGATCGATTGCCGAGCGCAAGTGGTCGGTCAGGTTCGCATCGTCTTCGCCTGTGGGGGGAGCAAGGTGATCTTTCGCAATACTGGACTCGTTGGGAATCCTCCCGCCGCTCCTTTCAAGGGAATCGATATACGTATAGGCGGCGGCGCGCAGTTGATCTCCGCCGCCAAAACCCTTGACAACGGCAGTGCTTATCGCCAGGAAGGGAACGAGGGAGAGCAGGACCATGTAGGTCATCGCCCCGGAGCGGATGCCGAGGCTGTTTTCGTTGAATTCTTTTATGGTGATGAAAATCAGCCGTACCAGGCAGTGAAACGCCCTCAGCATGGCGGAACGATCGACAACCGGTTGATCGGCCCAGAGCTTGAGTGTGCGCCGTCCGGTCTGCAGTTTCTTGGAGAAGGTTGTCATTACCCGTCTTGTCAGCTTCGGATATGAAGCCATTTCTCGAGAATCTGGAAGACGATATCCCTTTTGATCGGTTTCATGATGTAATCGTTCATTCCAGCCTCGAGACAGAGCTCCTTGTCTCCTTTCATGGCGTTGGCGGTCATGGCAATGATCGGTATTTCTGAGAAACCCAGCTGCCGGATTTGCCGGGTGGCTTCGTATCCATCCATCTCAGGCATCTGAATATCCATAAGAATGGTATCGAAATCGTCCGGTGTTCTACTGAACGTTTCCACCGCCACCTTGCCGTTAGGTACCACGGTTACTTTATACCCCGCCTTGCTCAGCATAATCATGGCCAGTTTCTGGTTGACGGGATTGTCTTCGGCCAGGATTATCCGGACAGATTGTTTCAATTCTTCCCGCACCGAATACTGGGTGACGAATTTTTTCTCCTCCGGTTTTTCCTGTGCCTCGTCTTTTGCGCCAAGAATGCGGGAGAGCGTGCGAAGGAGCAGATTGCGCCTGGCTGGTTTTGTGAGAAATGCGGTGAAACCGGCATCTCTGCATTTCTGTGCCACCCTTTCCGTGGAGGACGTATAGGCAAGAAGAGGTATTGCAGGGTTGGCAAGTTTTGACGTACGGATTCTTTCTGCGAGGTTATAGCCCGAAATGAATGGCATCTGCAGATCGAGAATTGCCAGCTGGAAGGGCGACCGATCCTTTTCCGCCCGGATCATCTCGGCTACGGCTGTGGCGCTGTTCAGGAGAGTGACTACTTCCATCCCGGCCTTGCCGAGGACAGCCCGGAGGATTTCGGTATTGGCTCGATTGTCGTCGACAACGAGAATCTTCACTCCCTTGAGGTTATCCGCCACCGGACGTTGCGAGGTACGCAATGACGACTTTTTCATGACTGAAGTGAAAAAGAAGGTGGCACCCTGTCCGACGGTTGATTCTACCCAGATGCGTCCGTCCATCAGTCCGGCTATCCGCGTGCAGATCGACAGGCCCAGGCCGGTCCCGCCGTATTTTCTGGTGGTCGAACCATCCGCCTGTTTAAAGGCATCAAAAATCGTTGCAAATTGATCTTCGGGAATGCCAATCCCGGTATCGCGGATTTTGGCGAGGAGAGTAATGGTTTCTTCAGCCTCTTCCATGACCTCGATACTCAACTCCAGTTCACCCTGTTCGGTGAATTTTGCCGCATTGCCGAGCAGGTTGACAAGCACCTGACGGAATCTCCCCGGATCACCTTTGATATTGGCGGGGAGATCGTCTCCGATTCGGCAGAGTACCTCAATGGGTTTCCCGGTAACCCGGGGCCGGATCAGCTCACAGACGTCATGGGCGGTAATCTCCGGGTCGAAATCGATGTATTCCAGGGACATCTGGCCGGCTTCAACTTTGGAAAAGTCCAGGATATCGTTGATCAATCCAAGCAGGGCTTCACCGCTGCGCTTAATGGTCACGGCAAAGTCTTTCTGCTCTTCGTCCATTTCGGTGGCCAGCAGCATATCGGTAAAGCCGATGACGCCATTCATCGGCGTACGGATTTCATGGCTCATGGAGGCGAGAAACTGACTCTTGGCGATATTGGCTTCCTCCGCGGCTTTTTTCGATTTCCGGAGTTCCTGCGTTTGGCTCTCTATCTCCGATTTGAGCGTTCTGGAATAATTTTCCTGCTGTTCCTGGATCATCCTGTAGCTGCGCTGAGCTTCCTCGAGCATTTCCTGGTGCTTGGTTTCCAGGACCTGAAATTTGCGGGTAAACTGATTCTTCTGAATAGCTATTTTCTTGTGAAGCTGTTCACACTCCTTACGATCGAAATATCCCTGCACGGCTAGAGCTATCAGGCATGACAGCCCCGCGGGGCTGAAATCTTCATGATCTGCAGGGAGAATCAAAGTGGTTTTCAGTGACGGAACGGGAACGATCAGGTGTTTTTGGTCTGACGAAAACCACGATGTCTTACCTTCTTTGCGGCAGACCTGGTGGTTGGCAAGTTCGCCAACCAACTTTTCGGGGAATCCGGCCAGGCCGCCTTCCGGAAGAAGGCACCCCTCATCGGTGACGGCGAGAATGGCAACAGTCGGAAGAGCAGTACGGAGAGAGACGAGCAAGTCCTTGATCAGGGTGGCCGGGGATGCGGCCTTGTTGAAAAGGGTTGTCATCGGCTTTCCTATCCGTAAATAGCTTGAGCCTTGGCCATTTCTTCCGGAATATCCTCAATGAGGACGTTGTATTCGTCGATGTTCACCTGCAGGTGTTCGAGAAGGGGCGGAGAAATCTGCGTTGCCATATTCGGCAGGGTCGAGTGGCCAAGCTGGCTGGCAATATATTCTGAAATCTGGATAATTCCCGCAAGACTGGATGGCACGATGGTATCGGAGAGCAGGTGGTGGTCCCTGATTGCTTCCTGAATGGTGAGCGGCATGTTCCAGTCGAGAGTCATGATGTAGCAGATTTCGCAGTGATCGGTGGCAAATGCCTGTCGTTCCATGTCGATAAGCAGAGATGTTGAATCGCAGGTGGTGCAGATCCTTTGAAATTTATTGGTCTCTACCTGTTCCTCCACCAGTAGACCGAAGTCATGAAGAATGCCGCACAGAAAGGCATCATCCCCGTTTATTCCGAAAATCCTCTCGGCTACCATCTTGCTGCAGATGGAAACGGCGGCGCAGTGGAGCCATAAACGTTTTTTTGAGAAAATTGCATTGGTGTCTCGAGAGATGAAAATATTTTTCAGAGCATCGGCCACCACCAGGTTGTGAAGGTTTTTCATACCGAGAAAAGCCACCGCCCGACCAATGGAATCGACAGTTTGAGCCAGTCCGTAAAAGGGACTGTTGACCAGCCGCAGAAGTCGGCTGACCAGGATTGGATCTATTTTGATAACTTCTTCGAAATCCTTCATCGTCGATTCGCTGTCGGCAATGAGACGGGAGAGAGTTGTGACTACGTGAGGCAGCGGATGGATATCCTTAAACTTCTCAACGAATATTTGAGCTGTAGACATGAAGATCCTCGTGTTCTGTGCTGGGTAAATACCATTTTGCACGACTTGTCCGAATCAGGCAGCCGGGGAAGAAAGAACCTCTGTTTTGGCTACCGCTTCGGCTTTAATCCTCTCAAGCAGGTCAGACAGAACAGGTTTGACATGTTCGCGGATGTCTCCGGCGACTATGATAAATAGAAGATCGTCGCCAGGTTGCAGGGTGCCCTGCCGAGCTTCGACAATTATATCGAAGATGCCTTCATGCCGAAGATATTCCTTTCTCAGTGCCTCGATTTTTTCATAGTCAGGGGTCACTTCAAGGGCTTTGACGTTTGCCTTATTTTTTCTCGACCAATTGCGAACGACGCCATTGTGGATGAGAATCATGCCCACATTGTCGATAAATCCCGGCCGGGTTTTCAATTCAGCTACTGTTTTTGTAATATCCATGGATTCCTTTACCCGGAGCGACAGCTCGGCTCGTCTGGACAAACCGGATTATCGGTTGCTCGCGATGTTTTGCCTGCGGAGCATTATCACGACGCTCCACACTAGATGTTTTCTGAAAATTGATCGGTATTTTTCACTGCCTGATCAACCTGGGGTAGTTACTTCGCCTGGCGCTGAGGCGTCGGTGGCATGTTTGACCTTCGGGACCGAATTCAGCACTGTTTTTCCTCTTGCTCCAGTCTCGATACGTTCTGCAGTCTGTGCTTTTCCAGGAATCCTCAGATTCTGGCGGATAGAGATTCTTGCCTGTTTATCGATGTTATTGGCCTGCATCAGGCTTTTAATGGAAACACCGTGCAATTTCGCAATACTGCTGACCGTTTCACCTTTCTTCACTAGATGGTAACTGCTTGATTTCTGGCCGTTTTTAAAAACAATGGGAGAAAGAGAAGCTATCAGCCGATCGGTATTGTTTCCTGCAGGCAGCCTGAGGCTGTATCCTTTCGGGATGCGTTTCTCGCCACTGATAACAGGCGACATCAGGGCCGGATTAAGCTCTTTGACAGTTGCCGCGCTGATTTTGAAATGTTTTGAAATATCGTTTATATGGACATAGCCGGGAAGATCAAGATAGCGACAGGAAAGTTCCGGCGCGAGCTTGACGCTGCCGTTTGTTTCCAGCATCTTTGCTGTCTTGAGTGCGGCGAGGAACTCCGAATAGAAATTTTTCGAGGCGAACTTGAAATAGCCCTTGTTATAATTCTGGAAAATTTTTTCGTAGGTTTCAAGTTCTTTGGTGGCTCTCATCATACCTGACAAGCCGTAATTATAAGAGGTGATGGCGAGAGGCCAATTGTTGAGCGTACGGTAACTGTTCTGCAGATATTGGGCCGCTGCATGGGTGGAACGGATTGGATCCAATCGTTCGTCAACCGTGTAGTCGATTTTCAGGTATCGTTTGCCGGTAGAGGGTGTGAACTGCCACATTCCGGCCGCGCCGACCTTTGAATATGCTCGAACGTTGAAAGAGGACTCGACGTGGGCGAGATAGGCGAGATCTTCCGGCAGCCGGTGGGACCGAAGGATTTTTTTTATCTCCTTCATATACATTCCCGAGGTGACGACTCCGGCGAGAAAGCGTTCTTTCTGGCCGCTTTGGCTGCGAATGTTATTGGCTGCTCTGGCCATGTCCTGGCTGCAGTTTTTACCTGGAAAAAGAGCGGCAATCCTTTTTTCTTCGGCAGTTGCCGGCGCTTGCTTCGCCAGTTTCTCAAGGATGCCCCGGTATTTTTCTTTTGCCTGCAGTTCGGCAATTTCATTCAGACGATGGGTCCCCGGCAGGTTTCGATCAAAAAGCGGAAGGACCTCGTAGATCTTTGATAAATCTTCCGAGTCATGTATAACTGCTTCCTTTAGAGAATATTTCCCGTAGATTTTCTCCCAGAATTGAACATTGTTTTTGATGACCGGAAAAAGGGGGAAATCCCGGTTGTCTTTGTTCGCACCCAGACATTGACTTGCGGAAGCAAACGACCACCATACAATGTAGCTGAAAATCAAGATTTTCAGTGAGTTCGGGAAACAGCTGAGTCTTGCAGTCATTTTTCGGATATGGGTTGAAAGTGTATACGGAGTCGCAACGGGTGTACGTCTATTTATATCATATGAGAGAGAACAGCGGAATATGTATAATCGTTTAAACGACAAAATATGGGAACGGCAATGTACACACCAATAATCGCCACACTTGGTTATATCCTTTCTGCAGACGGAAAGCAAACCCTGCTTGTTCATCGCAACAGGCGATCGGAAGACCAGCATCTTGGCAAGTACAATGGACTGGGCGGGAAAATGCTCCCTGAAGAGGATATATATCAATGCCTTGTCAGGGAAATATTTGAGGAAGCGGACATTCGGTGCGAGAAGGCAGTCCTGAGGGGCACTATCAACTGGACCGGTTTCGGCCCACATGGGGAAAACTGGTTCGGTTTTATCTACCGGATCGATCGGTTCAGCGGGATTCCCCGGCGCTCAAACGAGGAAGGGGATCTGGTCTGGGTTGACGTGGATGACATCTTCCGGTTACCGATGTGGGAGGGAGATAAATATTTTTTACCCCTGGTTTTTGATGATGACCCCAGGATCTTTCATGGGTTCATGCCCTACGATAACGCAAGGCCGCTCAGTTGGAATTACTCCCGAATCTGATTGGGGTTGCGGCGAACATGACGCGTGGTATATTGCAGATGAACTGCAGTCAACAAAAGATTCCTGAAGGTTCAGAACGTTGCTGCGCGGGCCGCTGTCTGCGTGGCGGCCTGCTGCCGGTGGGGAAAAAATACATGAAGGAGTAAGTGATATGAGTCAGGAAAGTGAGCTTCAGCGGCTCGAACGTTTCGTCGAAAAATTATTGGTGAGTTTTTCCGAGCTGCGGGCACAAAAAGCCGGTTTGGTCGAGCAACTCAGAGAGCGCAACCAGCAGATTGAAGAATTGCGGAATAACGTGAATGCTCAAGAAATGGAACGCGGTGAGATCAGTCAGAGAGTGGGAAGACTTGTCGAACAGATAGAAGAATGGGAACATAGTCTGGACGAGGTTGTAATTGCTGTGCCGCATCCGTCGAGAGAAGAAGAATCGACAAGCGAAGAAGATTCTCTTCTGGATGAATATGAAGTTCAGGAGGAAATCGCCGAGGTCGCTGCGGAAGCCGGCGGCGATGAGGAAGTGAGGGTGCAGCATAATCTGTTTTCCATGCAGAGATAACCCATACACGTTGCCGAACTGGAGGTGTTATCTGGTGTCTGTCCATAAATGGCTATTTTGCCCTAACTCTTCGTTGCTCTCAAAATTTAATCCTCGAAATATCAACTATATGCCTGCGGTTAAATTTATCGAGCGCCTCGATTTAGAACAAAATATCTCATTTCTGGACAGACACTATCGAAGCTGATGTCGGTCAAAAAGGCTGGGATGGTATGTCGGAAAATGAAAGAATGGTCAAATTCGAGCTGTTGGGGCAGGAGTATAAGTTCTATACCGCTGCCTCGGAAGAAGAAATGCAGTCGATTCTTTCATTGGTCCGTCAGCTTGTCGAAACCGGTCCGACTCAGGCCACCGGGACTATACCGGTCGGCAGAGTAGCAATTCTGGCCTGCTTGAATATAGCCTCCAGGTATGTCAAATTGGAGCAGGAATTCACCTTGTATAAAAGGGATTCGGAACAGAGAATAGTGAAGTTGAATGAAGATATAAGGGCAAGACTACTGGCTGAATGACGACCCTCGGTATAATTTGTTTTCGTTTGTCGGAAAGTCTGCTATAATTCGATTAAGAAATTGCACTTTCAGTTATTATTAAAAGATTTCTTAAAGTATTGCCTGGTTACGTGGCAAATAAAATATCTCCCTGCACTGTTGGTGATCGTCAGTGTGTGTTGAGCCAACTCCCATAAAAAGGGCAGCTCCGCTGATGGCCGAAGGAAGATCGTTTGACGAATTTCCCGAAGTTATTATGAGGGTGCCCACCTATTTAATAGGTTTAACTTTCCTGGTGACACGGCAGTGTGGGGAAGATTTTGAAGGCGTGCGTTTTTTTTACTCTCCGGTATGAAGTTTTCCCCGCAGCAGGCTTGTCGGGAAGACCCGGCCCGGTCAAACATATAATAGAAGATTGACTTCAGCAGAAAGGTGCTGTCGGAACGAAGAACGAATACAGGGAAGAAGCAGGACTGCTTTTTTAGATACTCTTCCAGATGAATCGGCAAGGTGTTGGTCTGGATTAACTTATTCTCACGATATTGAGTGGAATAACTCCTTTCAAGGAGCGGTATACAAGGGTTCGTATCTACTGGTATTTTGTTATCTGAGCGATTAACTGATTGTTCGGTTTCATCTTGGTGAGGGCATGGTCTGCGGAACGTGCATCGCGGAGATGCCGCCAAGGGCTGAAAGCATGGTTGATTGACCCAAGACTGTTTGTGCGTTAGATCCGCAGTCGGAGAGTTGTGTTTTTCAGCCACTCGCCGATGGAAAAGCAAAACCGGTCGGAGGAAAGTCTCTATGGTTTCTCAAAGTCTCCGAGCGATCTTAATCGGGTTTGTCCTCATTTTCGTAATAATCCCACTCCATCGTTTTTGTTCTCCGCTGTTCTCCCTTCTGTCCCGTCAGTCGTCACCACGATAGGAAATACTTTATGGGATTAGTGAATCATCCATATCTGCTCACCAGTATTGGTGTGCTCCTCGGCGTGTTACTGGGCTTCTATCTTCGAAAAATAGTGATAGAGGGACACGAAAAGAATATCAAAGCCCAAAGCAAACAGATTATTGAAAATGCCATCATTGAGGCCGAACAGTTAAAAAAAGAAGCCCTTCTCCAAAGCAAGGACGCGGCCTATCAGGTAAAGCAGGCCCTGGAGGAGGAACTCAAAGCCGAAAGGGAAGAACTGAAAGACGAGCAGCGGCAACTGAAGAGAAAAAGAGAAGGTCTGAAGCGGGAATGGGATAGTTACGATCGAAAACAAACCGAGCTTATCGTTTGCGAGCGACGAGTAGCCCAGCAGGAAATTGAATTGCAGGAAAAACATAAGGAGATCGATGAGCTGGTTGACAATAAACGCTCCGAACTCTCCAAAATAGCCGGAATCAGTCAGGAAGAAGCCAAAAAGCTGCTCATGGATACCCTGGAAAGCGAGGCCCGGATGGATGCGGCCAAAAGACTTGCCAGGATAGAAAACGAGATGAAAATGGAGGCGGACCGGAAAGGCAAGAATATACTGGCTCTCGCCATATCCCGATATGCCGGGGACTATGTGGCCGATCGCACCGTATCGATGGTGCCGCTGCCAAACGACGAAATGAAAGGTCGCATCATTGGTCGTGAAGGGAGGAACATTCGGGCTATAGAGGCGGCGACCGGAATCGATATTATCATCGACGATACTCCGGAAGCAGTTATTTTGTCCGGTTTCAATCCCGTACGGAGGGAAGTTGCCCGGCAGGCCCTGCTGCAGCTGATAAACGATGGCAGGATTCATCCCGGCAGAATAGAAGAAGTTGTCGAAAAGGTCACCAAAGAGCTGGAAGTCACTATGCGGGAGGCAGGGGAGCAGGCCACCTTCGACGTTGGCGCCCATGGGGTCCATGTCGACCTGATCAATCTGCTTGGCCGGTTGAAGTATCGGACCAGTTACGGGCAGAACGTGCTGCAGCATTCGCTTGAGGTTTCGTTTCTGTGCGGGATAATGGCCTCGGAACTTGGAGTCGACGTGAAAATGGCCAAAAGGGCCGGTCTCCTTCATGACATCGGCAAGGCGGTCGATCATGAGGTGGAGGGTTCCCATGCCATTATCGGTCGAGATCTGGCCAAAAAATACGGTGAACCCGAGGAGGTGGTCTATGCCATCGGTGCCCATCATGAGGAGCAGCCCCCGCTGAGCGTGATCGATATTCTGGTTCAGTCGGCGGACGCACTCTCAGGCGCGAGGCCTGGTGCCAGGAAGGAAATGCTGCAGAGTTATGTCAAGCGCCTTGAGGATCTCGAGAGCATTGCCAATGAATTTAAAGGGGTCGAAAAATCCTATGCCATTCAAGCCGGCCGTGATCTGAGGATCATTGTCGATTCAAATAAAATAAAAGATAACGAAGCGACCCTGCTCAGTCAGGATATCGCCCGGGCCATTGAGAACAAATTAACCTATCCTGGACAGATACGCGTTACCGTGATCAGAGAAACCCGTGCCGTCGAATACGCAAAATAGATAACTCTAAGTAAAAGCAAAACGGTTTATTATTATGGCTTCAATCGAGGAACAGCTTGAACTGATAGAGCGTGGGGCAGTCGATATAATCTCCCGCGACGAACTTATTAAAAAATTGAAAAAATCCCAGGAAACCGGAATTCCGCTCAAGGTGAAAGCCGGTTTCGATCCGACTGCCCCGGATCTGCACCTCGGTCATACCGTCTTGTTGCAAAAGCTCAAGCATTTTCAGGATCTTGGTCATGACATTTATTTTCTGATCGGAGATTTCACCGGGATGATCGGTGACCCCACCGGTAAATCGGAAACAAGAAAAGCCCTTACCGTTGAACAGGTGGCACAAAATGCCGAGTCGTATAAAGAGCAGGTCTTCAAGATCCTCGATCCACAAAGAACTCAAGTGGTGTTCAACAGCACTTGGCTCGGCAAGCTCACGTCGATAGACATGATCAGACTGGCATCTGAGTTGACGGTCGCCAGAATGCTTGAGAGGGAGGATTTTCGCACCAGGTTCGATACCGGCAAACCCATCTCTATCCATGAGTTTCTTTATCCCCTGATTCAGGGGTATGATTCTGTGGCCATGCATGCCGATGTGGAATTAGGAGGCACCGATCAATTGTTCAATGTCCTGATGGGCAGGGACCTCCAGCGATCTCGGGGGCAGGAACCACAGGTGGTCCTGACCATGCCGCTTCTTGAGGGCCTCGACGGGGTCAATAAGATGAGTAAGTCTCTTGGCAACTATATCGGTATCACCGAATCTGCCGATAATATATATGGGAAGGTACTCTCTGTTTCCGACGAGCTGATGTTCAGATATTTCGCCTTGCTGAGCAACCTCAACAGCAGGGAAATTGCTGCCCTGAAGCTCCAGGTCGAATCGGGAAAGGTGCATCCCAAAGAAGCAAAAAAACAATTGGCACGAGAATTGACTGCCCGCTTTCACGGCGAGGCAATGGCTCTGAGTGCGGAAGAAAATTTTGAAAAGGTTTTCCAGAAAGGCGGTGTGCCGGATGATCTTCCTGAATTTAAGTGTACTGCTACCGAGCCGATAGCCCTGCCTCAACTGCTCATGGATGCCGGTCTGGTCAATTCGACATCCGATGGAAGGAGAATGATCCAGCAGGGGGCTGTCTCCATCGATGGGGGAAAAGTAAACGACATCAATCTGACAATCTCAGCCAAAGGCGAAATGCTGATCAAAGTCGGCAAGCGTCGATTCTGCAAGGTACTCTTTACCTGAGGGGCTGGATCCGCCAAACATCCGTGCCGTACCTGTCTGCCAAAAAAAACAAAGGGGAAAATACTGTCAAGTATTTTCCCCTTTGTTTTTTGATTTCTGCTCATCGGAGTCTGGTTTTTAATGGAGGGATAAGGCTTTTTTCTCTTCCAGGCATTTCGGACAGATTCCTGAAAATTCTATATGATGACCCAATATCATGTAATTGCTGGAATTTTCTGCAACTTGGTTGATCTGACTTTGGACTTCTATATCAATGTCGTCAACTTTGCCGCATGAGGTGCAACGAACGTGATAATGGGGGGCGACAGTCGCGTCGAACCTTTTTTGCGTGCCGCCGACCTCGAGTTTCAGGATAATACCGCTGTCGGCCATAAGTTCAAGATTTCTGTAAACAGTTCCGAGCCCGATGCGCGGCAGACGCTTGCGTACCATATCGTAGACCTCATTGGCCGTCGGATGTGATGTTACCTTGCCCAGTTCCTCGAGGATGATCTGCCGTTGCGTGGTCAAACGCATATTAGGCAATTGTTCCATAAATACTCGCTCCGAATAAATGATATTTGATAAGCTTTATTAACTGACACAATATCCTATCTTACAGAAAAAGCAATGCAAAATAGCGTCACTGAAGGGTTTTAGGAGACTTGCGGATTGAAATAGCCGAATTGAAGGGTGGGAAACTCCTTCCGGAGACGGGAAAGCCACGGTCGGATTCCGATTGGCTGTGAATCTCCTGGAAATTCAAGGCTGCGCAAATACCATTCCGGGTCCATATTCAGGTTGCGCAGCTGGATGAAGTCGGGTGAATGGGATCTGAGCAGGTGGCAGAGCGCCTCATACTCCTGCGGCGAATCGGTAAAGCCGGGGAGAATGAAATAGTTCAACGACACAAAGCGATTGCTGTTTTTCATGACATCGATGGATCGCATGACATCTGTGAAACTGTAATTTTGTGGTCGATAATAGCGATTGTAGAAAGTCTGCTGGGCTGAATTGAGGCTTACCCTGATACTGTCCAGACCGGCATGAGCAAGCCGTTGAACATGGCCTGGCAGACTGGAGTTGGAATTAAGGTTTATCGTTCCCCGGCTGGTTCTGCTGCGGATCAACCGAATCGCTTTTTCAATGACGTCTGATTGCAGGAGGGGTTCTCCCTCGCATCCCTGGCCGAAACTGACAATGGGGTTCTCGGCATTCTCAAGATGGGGAATAGCCAAATCGGCGACCTCCTTGACACTCGGTACGAAAGTAATCCTTTCCTGGGTGGACGGGCAGCATCCGGAAGCCTGGAGGGAAATACAGCCGAGACAACGTGCATTACAGGACGGAGAGGTGGGCAGCGGGGCCTCCCAGCGACCGAGGAAATAGTTCCGGGCCGCGGGGCAGCCATAGGTCAGGCAACATTTGCCCAGGTGTTGGATGAGCCTGTTTTCCTTATGCGCCTTGATTATTTTTCGAGTGCTTTGCTCAACGACAGCTTGTCGATATTGATCCGCGTCCTGTCTAGTATCTTTATCGCTGCGGAATCCGGCTACCCAGAATCTGTCACGGTACCAGCCTACCGCGGTGTAGGCAAAAAGAGGCAGAGATGAAGCGCCTGTCTCGCTTTGGTAGCTGCTGGTGAGGATTGAGGTATGGGCCGGCGCCATGAAGGCAGCTACCGCCTGCACCAATGCTCCCGAGTCATAAGGGTCTTCGGCGAGAAGAACAGGTTCGTTCGTTTCCCTGTCCCAGCCGACAGGCAGTCTTCCGGGAAGGGCGAACAATTCACTGCCGGGTGGCAGGGGGATGAGATCCTCCGGTTCCGGCCGGAAAAACTTCCCATTGCTCATGCCTGCCATCTGCAGCTCGGGAAACTCAATGATCTTGCCTTGCCTGTTGGCGATGAGCAGGCTGGGGATAGTGTCGGGATGCTCCATTTACTCTCGGAGGACTCTGAACACCGAATCCACAGCTCTGTAGATGTCGAGATCGTCTCCGAAAATATCCTGGATAGCGGGGTTTTCAATGAGATCTTCAACTATATACTGGGTGAAATAGAGACTGACGACATTAGGGTCCTGGGCAATGGTGCGCACCGGCGCAATTTTCATCTGCAGTTCGAATTCTTCGAGATACCCTAATTTCAGCAGTTGAGCCTCGAAAGCATCTCTCACTGCGGCGACGGAAGTCGTCTCGATAATCTCCCGGTCGATCAGGCGCTGCACCAGCTTCGCCGCGAATTCCGGGGCATGGTCTTTCGCTCGGTGGAACATCTTGCGACGCTCTTGTTCACGTTTGCGATCGATAGTGCGAATTGTTCTGTCTGTTGCTCGATTGGGGCTTATATTTGCTTTGGCCATTAAAATCTCCAATAATTTGTCATCGACCGGTAGGGGGTGAATACTATATTATAAACCGGATTTTCAATTATGTTCGCTTTATAATCCGAAAACATAAATATCACTAGCGTAAATTTGCTTTCCTTTCGGTAAAAAAAGAAGCAAAGTACGAGAAGCCTGAAATTCAGAGACAAAACGGTCAACAGCCTCTTCATTAGATGGATCATAACAAGGAGCGGTATTTGTCAGGGATGGTTCGAAAAAGAAAAAATATGTTGAAATTATTGCCTATTTGACTTATAAAGAAGGGCTATCAAATTTAAGTTGAACGGTGGGAGCCACCGCTTAATCTGTCTCATGCAATTATCTAGTTGTCAATCCAAACCAATTTAAGAATTACTGGAGGTTGTCCCATGGTGAAAAGAGCAAAGATGCTGTTACCTGCATTGTTATGTATTTCCATACTCTCATTGTCCGGTTGCGGATCCAAAAAAGAAACCGATGCAGCGATGCAAGTAGAGGCAACACCTGAAGCGATCGGCGCAGTGGAATCACTGGATTCCAAACCGCTTGGCATCAGCGAAGGCCGGACCACCGAGGGAATGCTGCCGGTTTATTATGATTTCGATTCTTCCGATATACGAAAAGATCAGGTATCTCGGGTGGAAGTCAATGCCGACTTCATCAATAATAATCCGAATTATGAGATCAGGATCGAAGGAAACTGCGATCCCCGCGGCACCAACGAATACAACATGGCACTTGGTGAAAGACGTGCGCTCAGCGCCAAGAAATATCTTGTAAACCTTGGTGTATCTGAGGCAAAACTCAGCACTGTGAGCTTCGGCGAAGAGAGAATCCTTCTTCATGGTCAAGACGAGTTGTCCTGGGCCCAGAACAGAAGAGCCGACTTCGTCGTTGTCCAGTAATCTTAGGAGAGTATAATGGCATACAAGAGAATCCTGCTGGCAGGTGTTGTTTTTCTTTTTGCCTGTTTTGCAGCGCAGAGCTGTCTGGCAGCAGACCTGAAGATCGGGGTCATCAATGTCCAGAAGATCATTGTTACATCTGAAGCAGGAAAAGCTGCAAAAGAGCGTTTCGATGTAAAAATGAAAGAGCTCCAGGGGTCCTTCAAGAAAGAGGAGGAGGACCTCAAGATGATGCAGGATGAGATAAAGAAGAAAAGCTCTGCCTGGAGCGAGGAGAAAAAGGCCGAAAAGGTACGTGAGTACCAGAAAAACGGCCGGGAGCTTCAGGCCAAGACCGAGGACGCCCGTTTTGAGATGAAGCAGTTGCAGGACAAAGAACTTGAACCAATCCTCAAGGCTCTTGAGCAGGTTGTCGAGAAATTTGGCAAGGAAAAGGGCTTTACTGTGATCATGGACTCTAAAAATGGCGTCGTCTATTTTGATGAAGCAATCGAAGTAAGTGAAGCAATCGTGAAAAAGCTGAACGAGGCTATGGCGGCGGCTGCAAAATAACTTCGAAAATTACATTGTATTGCCAAGGCGTTAAATGAAAACGATGTAGGAGGGTACTCCTTCTACATCGTTTTTTTATTTTGTTCTGCATCTGAAGGGTAAGACATGGGATTAAAGAGTATGACCGGCTTTGGCCGGGGAGAACTTGCAAGCGGTGGCAGAGTATGGACCGCCGAGGTGAGATGCGTCAACAATCGCTATCTCGACCTGAAAATGAAACTTCCTCGGGGGTATGCTTTGCTTGAGGAGCGTATCCGCCGAAAGGTCGGTGTCACCTATCTGCGGGGGCGTGTCGATTTGTTTCTTTCGGTAAGTGGCGATTTCTCCGATCTCCAGGAGGTGAAAGTGCACATGGCGCTGGCTGCAGGATACCGGGATGCCTTACAGTCACTGGCTGAAGAATTCACCCTGTCCGGAGACATTACTCCACAGCTTCTCGCTTCCTATCCCGATGTTCTGGAAAGACAACAAAAAGACGAGGATCTTGATGCTGTTTGGCCACTGGTGGAAAAGGTACTCGATCAAGCCCTCGAACAATGCGATACAATGCGGAATCAGGAAGGCGAGGCTTTGGCTGCAGATCTTATTGCGCGCCTTGGTTCCTTTGCAAAAACCGTCGATGTCATAGAGAAAAGTATCCCGCAAATGCTGGAGCAGCGAAGGCTGAATCTGCAGGATAGGGTGGAAAAGCTGCTGGGCAATGTCCAACTCGATCCGGCGCGTTTAGCTCAGGAAATTGCCCTGATGGCCGACAAAACCGATGTCACTGAGGAAATTGTCAGGTTGCACTGCCATATCAGCCAATTTACTTTATTTCTCACGGAAGAGGGTGGCGTCGGAAGAAAGCTTGATTTTCTGATACAGGAGTTTTTGCGCGAAGTGAATACCCTGGCATCGAAGATTAACGATGCTCAGGTTGCCCATCTTACCGTCGAATTGAAAAGCGAACTGGAAAAAATGCGTGAGCAGGTTCAGAATATTGAATAGACGATTGGTGTTTCATTCCGGGGGGATTGATTCAGACGTAATCATTCAGTACACCCCAAAAGACTGCATAACCCGGATCTGTAACCGTTCATCCAGTGCTCCAGGTTCGTTCAAGCAGGCCTCCGAGCTATAGTTGGCTATGTGAGGCGGCCTGATCGGACGAAAATGGGGTGCTGGTGAACGGTTACATTCAGACAGTGATGTGTTCAAGGTGAATTCATGCAGATACTGAATATTGGCTTTGGGAATACGGTGATGGTGGAAAGAATCGTAGCCGTCATCAACACCGGTTCTTCCCCGGCCCGCAAGCTTAAGGAAGCCGCAAAAAACCAGGGTAAACTCGTCGATGTAACGGAAGGACGACGAACGAGATCGATTCTGGTAATGGACTCCAATCATGTGATCCTGTCCTCTGTTCAGCCCGACACCATCAGTCAACGGATTCAGGCTTTAAACCCTGGCTACCATCTGGCTGAACATTACAGTCAGCAAAAGATCCAAACCGGAGAGACAGTATGACCATAGGCAGATTGTTTGTGATCTCCGCTCCTTCAGGTGCAGGCAAGACTACTCTGCTTAGTCATGTGATGGCCAGGATCCCCGGACTGGTCTTTTCCGTATCGCACACCACCAGGCTGCCACGTCCCGGCGAACGAGACGGTATCGATTATCATTTTGTTGGCCGAGACGAGTTTCATTCGATGATTGAGCAGGGACGCTTTCTGGAGTATGCGGAGGTTCATGGCAACCTCTACGGCACGAGCCAGGCGGCCATCAGGCAACAACTTGAGGAAGGGATTGACGTAGTTCTCGATATCGATGTGCAGGGTGCGGCGATCCTCAGAAACTCAGGACAAATGGATGCCGCCTCTATTTTCATTTCACCGCCGAGCATGGCGGAATTGGAGAAGCGGTTGCGCGGCAGAGGTACGGAAAGTGAAGAGCGTGTTCGGCTGCGAATGAAGAATGCCCGGCAGGAACTCCAAGCTGTCGAACAATACGAATACCTGATCATTAATGAGGATCTTGCCGATGCCGCCGATTTGCTGGCCGCTGTCATCCTGGCCGAAAGAGCCAGGGCGCATCGCCTGCCATCCGGCAAACCCATTGAGAAGAGCGTGACAGAATGAAGAAACAGGATACATCCCATAATAAACCCGACAGGATGCAAAATGAAAAGCGAATCCGTTTGAGTGAAGATCTGTTGTGGGGGATCCACCCTATTTTTGAAGGTCTTGAAAAAGAGCCGGAGCGGTTCACTGAAATTATCCTGCAAAAAGACAAACGGGGGGGCAAGATCGAGGAAATCGTCGAAATGGCTCGCCTGCACGGCATCAAGCTCAGCTTTACCGATTCCCTGCGGCTTGCCGGAGAAGGAGCGCCACAGGTTCGACACCAGGGAATCGTTGCAAGGATAAGTGAGACGCCGCTGATTGCCTTTGAAGATTTGGTCGTGAAAATGAAATCGCGCATCGCCACGGGCGAGAAAGTCCGGCTGATGATATGCGATTCACTTCAAGACCCGCATAACCTCGGGGCAATCATTCGTTCCGCCCTGGCTTCGGGTGCCGCAGGTGTACTCGTCACCCGCGAACGTTCGGCCCCTGTCGGCGGGACCGCAGCAAAAGCCTCAGCCGGAGCAATGTCGCATATAGATATTTGTCAGGTTACCAATCTGGTTACCGCGCTTAAAGAATTAAAAGCCGCCGGTTTCTGGATCTTCGGCGCAGTCAAAGATGCCGACGCCCAGTCTTTGTATGAGACCGATCTCGCACTGCCGGCCTGCCTTGTCGTCGGCAGTGAAGGAAAAGGAATCAGACCTCTCGTAAAAAAGGAGTGCGATATCCTGATTTCCATCCCCATGACCGGTACCCTGGACTCCCTGAACAGTTCCGTTGCCGCCGCGGTAATCCTTTTTGAAGCAATGCGGCAGACACTGGCTTCGGTCGATCGTTAAGTTATTCGGTGATTTTGACAAAGACCTCCTCGTAAAGCTTTCTGTAACCCTCGATACTGCTCGGATCAAGCCATCTTTCATATGCTGCCCGATATTTTTCGGTGGGACGCTGTTCAAGGAGTGTTTTGTTGATAGCTTCGATCGCCTTTTTCCCCCATTCCGTCTTGGAACAGGCTACGTAGCTCAGCCAGTTTTCCTTGTTGACCTGATTTTCTTCAACGGAAATTGTCATGATCTGATCCCTGATACCCATAGTTTCCGCAAGGTACATAGCCTCTTCGGGTAGCCCGGGGAGGGCATCGATACGGCCGGCCTGGAGCATCTTGAAGAGATTCAGGGAGAGTTCAGGGCCTTCATAGGTGAAGATGTTTTTCTCGTTGCCATAAGTATTCAAGGCGGTATCGAATTCGATGCCATACGACCTATTGTTTGACCGGCCGACGACCAGTTTGCCGTCTTCAAGGAGTTTTGCCAGACTGACCGACTTGTTGCCGCCAAAGTCGGCAAACCGATCTTTATGGATTATCAGCACGGTTGGCAGGGTAAATACGCTGGGGATGGAGAAATAGGTGAATTCAAGCCGTTCAGGAGTCTTGAACATCCCCACGCTGCAGGCGTTTTCGCCCTGTTTCCATTGCTGGTAATGCCGGGATATATTGGCCTGCATATGCTTGTGATCGTATTGGGGCAGGTGTTCGATGAGGATATCGGTGATCAGATCTTCATATCCCTGTCCTTTATATGCACCCTCATGAATAAAAAACGGTGGTGCAACTGCCTCCATCCAGGATAATGACTCTTTGGAAAATGCTGCGCCTGGAATCGGAAAGGATACACAACAGAGCAAACAGAAAATCGAAAGTTTATTCATCGACACCATGCCATCCCTCCATAATGGAAATTTTCAGGAGAAAACATTGATAAATACTTACTCCTACACTGTAGCTTGTCAACTCTATCACGAATGGAGAGTTTTGTATATGGCCGAGCCGATTTGTTCCAATGTGTATGGCTTGGCGACAAAAGCGCCGGCACCCAGAGCCAGGGTCTGTTTGACCTCGTTATCTTCGGCAAAGCCACTGGCGATAACGGCTTTTTGTCCGGGGTGGATTTTCAGGATTTTTTCATAGGTGACACGACCGTTTTGCCCGGGATCCATAATCATATCGAGAACGAGGATGTCGACCTGGTGGCCTCGAAGAAATTCTAGCGCTTCTTCTCCCGAAGTTACGGTCGAAACTGAATAATTGAGAGAGCTCAATAACTGACTCGCTATTTCGCGTTGGCGGTGTTCATCATCGATGATGAGAACGCGCTCCCGTTTTCCTTTGAGGGATCGCCAGTCGTGCACTGCCGATTCCTCGGTTATCGCGTCGACGACGGAGGGAAAGAACAACTCGAAGGTGGTGCCGTGTTTGCCGCTCAGGACCGAAACAACGCCTCCATGATCCCGCATGGTATTCCAGACGACAGCCAGACCGAGGCCGGTACCGCTTCGGCCCATCACTTTTTTGGTATAGAAGGGTTCGAAGATGTGGTCTATCTCATGGGGCGCAATGCCGGAGCCTGAATCGCCGACGATTATTTTGGCATAGGAACCTTTCAGCAAAATCTGGCTGGTATAAGTCTCTGTGACCTGCTGAACATGGTTGGCCGTGACGATCGACACGGCGCCTTTTCCTTGAATGGCCTCTACTGCGTTAATAATCAGATTCATCAGACACTTGCGGATATGAATGGGAGAACAGGAGATGTTGCTCAGCTGCGGCGAGAGCGAACTGTTGAAGCTGATGAGCGGGACTCTTGCGCGGAGTTGCGCGAAATCGGGGGATTCCATATAATCGCAAATAAGTGTATTAGGATTGATCACTTCCCTGTTGGCCGCTATTCCTCTTGCTACAGTCAGGAGGTCGGAAACCACTTCCGAGGCATCAAGCCCTGCCCTGCGGATCGATTCGAGAGGGCGTCGCAGCCGATTGCCATCTTCCAGATCAAGGAGCAGCAGTTCAGGATAACTGATGATACCGGAAAGGATGTTGTTCAGGTCATGGGCAACTCCACCGGCCATAAGACCGATAGCCTTCATCTTCTGGTCCTGCCGAAGTTGCTCTTCCAGCCTGTGGCGTTCGGTAATATCGACGATGATCATGCGAGCCCCGGTTACACTGTTCCCCTTTATTGTCGGCGCGGCGCGCAGGAGTACCGGAAAGATATGGTCGTTGCGATCTTTGACGGTGAATTCCTGCAGTCCCGACGTCTGAAGTTTGAGCGAGTCATGAAATGCCCGATCGGCGCGGGCACGGTCATCTTCGATTATGAAGTCGGAAAAAAAGGATGTAGACTCGGACCTGAAGACCAGGTTCAATTGACTTTTGGCTGCCTTGTTGGCATAGACGATCCGGCCGCTGAGGTCGGTTTCGAGGACCATCTCGGGCAGAAGGTCAACCAGATCGTGGAACCTGCGCTCGCTTTCCCGCAGGTTCTGCGTACGTTCCTCGATCTGCTGCTCGAGGTACCTCCTGTTAATGAAAAGGTGGACAATAAATATGGCGGTAAGCAGAACAAAGAGGAGAAAAATGAGGATATTGAAGAGCGGAAAGATTACCCGGACATATTGCTCGCCATTGAGGGTGCCGATGGTCTGGTCTTCATACAGGATTTCAGCGGAATGTCTTTTTATGCCGATAAGTCCCACCTTCGAGAGAAATTCCGACACTCCGGAGAGTGGGGCGTTTACAACTTTATGAAAAGATACGTTGCCGGGGATGGATACCTCGAGGCTTTTGTAATAGTTGGCTTTTACGGCAAGCTGAAGATAGGCTTTCACCCCGGCCTCGTTCATTGCCCAGACATCCTTGGCAATGATAGCGGCATGGGTCTGAAATTGCTTGAAGTCCCGACTTACTGTTCGGTCAACGAAAACTATGGCAATGCAGGAAAAGACAGCCAGAAACAGCAGTGGAAGATAAATATAGCGGCTTTTCCTGTTGTGGATGGAAATCATCGCCATAGTCCTTTTACGTGATGGGTATTGCAAACCATAGAGTATCGCAGTAAAGAGAAAGAGAGAGACGCTGCAATCATTTAGTACCTTACAGATTATTTTCGTTATAAAAACAAGAAGATAATCTGTCTCAAGGTACTTATACCCTTTTGTGGGGTGTTAGCTGAAGAAGTACCTTGAGTTAGACGAAGATGTCAAGCTTGTTTGCTTTGTCGGTAAGATTAATGGCGTACAGTTTGAAGAGGATGGTGATATATGGAAGATAAGATCAGAATCGGGATCAGTTCCTGCCTTCTCGGCAACAAAGTCAGGTACGATGGTGGACATCAGCATGATCGTTTCCTCACCGATACCCTGGGAAGATACGTAGAGTATGTACCGGTTTGCCCGGAGGTCGAATGCGGTCTGCCGGTTCCCCGGGAAGCACTCAGACTGGTTGGTGACCCGGCCAATCCTCGATTATTGACCGTCAGAAGCGGTGAGGATTGCACCGACCGGATGAAAAAATGGGCGGCAGTCAGGGTAAAAGAACTCGAACGGGAGGAGCTTGACGGCTTTGTCTTTAAGCGGATGTCGCCAAGCAGCGGAATGGAGAGAGTTAAGGTCTATACCGAGGGAGGAATGCCGGGCAATAAAGGCGTAGGGGTCTTTGCCAGAGCCTTCATGGATCATTTCCCTCACCTGCCGGTGGAAGAAGACGGCCGCTTGTACGACCCGATTCTGCGAGAAAACTTTATTCAGCGGATTTTTGTTCATAAACGCTGGAGAACGCTCCTCGCCACGACCAGGAAACGGAGTGGTCTGGTTGATTTCCATACCTCCCACAAACTGCTGCTGTTTTCCCATAGTGAAAAGGACTACCGGGAAATGGGCCGTCTGGTTGCCAAGGCTAAAGATCTGCCGATCGATACGCTTTTCAGCCGATACGAGGAGATGTTGATGGCTACGTTAAAAAAGCGGAGCACCATTAATAAACAAACCAACGTCCTCACCCATATCTTCGGTTATTTTAAAGAAGACCTCCTGCCGTCTGAAAAACAGCAGGTTCTCGAGGTCCTGGAACAGTATCATCAGGGCATGATCCCCTTGATTGTCCCGGTCACCCTGCTGAATTTTTTCGTGAAGAAGTTTAAGCAGGAATACCTGGGCAATCAGCACTATCTTGATCCCCATCCTCTGCAGCTGAAGCTTCTCAATCACGCCTGAGAGGCCGGGCGGCAGCCGGAATTGCGGCCGCCGCTTGTTGGAAAACACGGGTTATTTCTTTTTCTCGGCGATCTTTTTCTTCAGCAAAGCACCCAGGCTCCCTACTTCACTTGCCGGACTTTTCTTTTTTTCCTGGGCGATAAATGACTTATATTCTCCCCTTTCCTCGTCATCCTTTGTTTCCGGTGACACGTAGTCGACCGGTACCAGGCTGATCCTTTTCTCGGTAAGGTCGATTGCGTCTATCTTCACTTCGATATTCTGCCCAACCTCCATGACTTCCCTCGGATGATGGATGCGTCGGCCGCTGCCGAGTTTGGAGATATGGACCAGGCCGTCAATACCTTCGGCAAGAGTGACAAAAGCTCCGAATTGCGCAAGTCTTGCCACCACTCCCACATGGGTTGAACCTTCCGGGAAATGTATCGGTACCTGAGCCCAGGGGTCAGCCATGGTTTCTTTATAGCTTAGCGATATTCTGTTGTTTTCCCAGTCAAGTTTTTTGACGACTGCCTGCACCTTCTGGCCGACGGTAAAATGGTCTGCCACCTTTTCCACCCGACTCCAGCCGATTTCCGAGATCGGGATGAGGCCGTCCACCCCGCCGATATCGACAAAGGCACCGAAATCCCTGATCGAGCTGACAGTACCTTCAACCGTCTGGCCTTCCTGCAGGGATTCCTGCAGTCTTTCACGCACTTCCTCCCGCTCCGCTTCCTGGATGGCACGGGCGGAAAGGACAATATTCCGGCCGTTCTCGTCATAGCGGGTGATTTGAAATTTCATGTGGGTATCGAGATAGGCTTGGGCCGGGTCGTCGATCCGGCGCAGTCCCATCTGGGAGAAAGGACAGAAGGCCCGGATATTGCCGCCGAGGGTGATTTCGAAGCCGCCTTTGATTTCAGCTTTGACAAACCCATCTACCGGAATACCGCTTTGGAAAGCTTCTTCCAGATGGCTGTTACCGGCTCCTGAACCGATGGAAGTTGTGAACATCTGCTCCGAGGATTTGGAACGGAGAAAATACACGTCGATCACATCGCCTACTTTTCGGGTGAGATTGCCCTCGTTGTCCTTCAGTTCGGAACTGTTGAGGACCCCCTCGCTTTTGCTGCCCACGTCGAGAAATGTCGATTCCTTGTTGATCCCGACGATGGTGGCTTTGATTTTTTGACCGGGAGTCAGGTGCCTGATTTTCTTTGTCTCTTCCGCTTTGAACAAATCTTCAAAGTTGTCACTGTATGCGTCTGTCATGTCTGCCCATTCACGAAACTGCGGTTTAAGGTTATTGTCCGGCATGAGTGGGAGCCGGACGCTTTACTTATGTATGGTCGATTATTGCTTCATGCTCTTTCTGCTCTCTCGGTCCGTACCCTGGAACAGTCAACCGGCCGAGAAAACGTGTCGATCAGGATATCCTGTATCTTCCGGCCGGTAATGTCAAGAATGGCCCAGCCGACCTGAGTCGGTGTGCAGGATATGGCCGTGCTATTGAACACCATGACGAAGGGATTGTCCATACCAGAGTCTGGGGCAATCTCCCGGTCGTGTCAACCATGGCTGAAGAATTGCAATTATACCTCTCGATCATGCCGGACCGCCAGTGACAGGACTCGGTCATTTTCAAGGAACATGAGCAGTTTCGTGCTCATATCTGCGAGAAATTTTGCCAGTGCCGGGGCGGTGACGGCAGGAAACGCCTGGAGAATTTCTTCACTTTTTCGAGGTTCTCCACAGAACAGGTAAATTTTCCTGGAAAGGCCACGCAACCGGTGCAGAAGCGGAGCACCGGTCCGCCGTTCCTGGCGGATGATCAAAAATGTCCGCCCGTCCATATAATGGAGGGGATGCGGTTGATTTTTCTTTCTTTGCCGGTGGAATTCCTGCCAGACCTTGATCTTCTCGGTTACCGGTTGCCACAGGCGGTGTTGATACCGGCGATCGCCACGATAGTCGTGCATGAGCATGGTCATTGACTGCAGGAGGTCTTTTGGCAAAAGCTTGCGGTTTTTGGCATGGGGCAGTATGGCCCGAATGGAGAATTGCCCGGCTCGGTTATGGACGGGTGAGCCGTAACCGAGAAAGAAAATTGCGGCCTGCAGGGGCGAAAAGGGGAAAACATACTCGAGGTTGATCAGGGTTTCGGCAATTTCTTCTTCGGTCGTGGTCGGGAATTCGGTGATCAGGTTGCCTTCGAGAAGGATCGCGCTTTCGCTGCACATTTTCAAGGCTGCGATGGAATCCATGACTGTCGTGCCCTTCGCCATTTTCTTCAGGAGGGAAGATGATAAGGCTTCAATGCCAACCTGGACCGTTCTGAGTCCTCCCCGTCGGTAGAGACGCAATCGCTTCGGTTCGGTAATGGCCCGAATCTCGGCAAAAAAGTCCAGATCAAGGCCTGCTGCTGCGATTCTGTCAAAAAACAGATCGGCTTCATGCGGGGGGAGGGCGTTATCGGCAAAAGTGAAGCGCAGAGATTCATGGGTCCTGGCGAGATGGAGAATCTCTTCCACCATTCTTTCGCCTTGTTTCAATCGATAATTCTGCCACTGGAGGTTGAGATTGCAGAAGGTGCATTTATTCCACCAGCAGCCTCTGGAAAACTCGACCGGTAACGTCGGGATAAACGGCAGGCGGGGAAAGAGCCGGCTCATTTCCTCAAAATAAGGGGCATAATCGGGATACGGTAAATCACCAAGTATAACCTTTTCCGTGGAGATGTCTTTGGAGATGACTTTATGGGCGGAAGGTTGTCGCGACCGGACATTGGCCGGCAGTGAATCGACGTCTCCGGCAATAAAGCGACAGAGCCGGGTCAGCGCTTCCTCGCCCTCTCCGTCAACCAGGTAATCGATTTCAGGGAAATGGTTGAAAAGAGACAGGCCAACCGCGCCGGAGCAGGAAGAGCCTCCGAAAACGATCGGCAGATCGGGCCATGTTTTCTTTATCCTCCTCGCCAGATAGAGAGAAGGAAGCAGTTGAAAAAAACAGACGGAGAAACCGAAAAGCCGGTATTTGCCGAGATCGGTTGCAGAGAGCCAGGCCGTGCAGCTTTCTTCGATACGCCCGACCATCTCTTCGAAGTCGGGCAAGGGCGCATTCTCGTCGGCAAGACTTTCGTAAAAAAGGTTTCCGGCAGGGTCTTTCATTTCAGGAAAGAGCAGCGGGGCAAAAAGTGCTTCCCCGGCCCAGCCGGAGCGAGCGATCCTCGAGTACCAGTCTATGCCGATGGCTGCTGCAACAGGGAGATAGATGTGGAAGGTGTCCGCCCTGGCGTCGTCATTTCTCTCCACATAGCTTTTCAATGCCCCCAGTTGGAGGGAAGGCCGGTTGAAGATCGACCAGGGCATGGCGGCAAGCCCGAGCCTCAACTCCGATGTTGTCTTGATGGGCATGCTATTGCCGGATTATTTCCGTGCCTTCCGGGGGGACAAAGGAAAAGATGGCCTCGATTTCCTTGGGACTCTTGCCGGTCAGTCCGTCGACCTCTATATCACTCAGGTTCAGCACGGTGATAGTGCCGAAATGGTCGGTGATTTTTATTCTGCGGATCAGCGACTGAGGAGTCACCCAGATGTGGATATCCTGGACTTGGGACTGCGGTGTCTTCGGGATAAGTTTGATGACTTTGAATTCCGCTTCGTTTTCCGACTGCTCGTCTTCGTTGGCCGGGCGAATATGAAAATCTCTTTGCAGGAGACCTTTCCCGGTAAAAAACGAATAGGTCAGATCGGCATCGAGGTTTTCTGCCGGGGTAATGATCATCTGTTGCTGGTTGGCAAAGTACATGGAAAACAGGACGCCGTCACTGATCAGCACCTGGCGGTCCGGACTGGTGTAGTCCCAGCGCATCCTGGCTTTGCCGTCGTCTTTATAAAAAACCGCCCGGCCAGATCCCTGACGCGGCCTTCCGGTCATTTCTCCCCGGATATCCTGGTAAAAATTGAAGGTGAGGCTCTGCATGGCGTCGTAGCGGAGTTGCAGCCGTGCAGCTATATCCTCCGGATATTCAACCGGATTCTCCGCGGCATGAGCTGTCGCAGCAAGGGTCGGCAAGGCCAGGAACAATACAATCCAAAATGGTATGATACGCATCGATTACTCAGCAGGTTGAAGATCAATAGGGCGGTCGAATATTTTCTCGGCCATAAATCGTGTGGATTCGGTAATATCTGTGACAAAGTACCTGTTTTCCCTTGGCTCGTGCTGTCTGGACGGCAGGAAATCCGGATTGTTTCTCAGGTAGCCCTGGAGGTATTCGGCCATGGCCAGAGAAGAATCAATAAGTGTGACCTTCCGGCCGATTCGGGGCTGAATGAGGTGCTTGAGCAGGGGATAATGGGTGCAGCCCAGCACCAGGGTGTCGACCTGACACTCTTTCAGTCTGTGCAGATAACGCCTGAGAATCATCTTGGTTTCTTTTTTATTCATCCAGCCTTCCTCGACCAGGGGTACGAGCAGGGGGCATGCCGATGAAATGACACTGTATTCAGGTTGTTGTGCCAGAATCTTCTTTTCGTAAACAGTGCTGCGGATCGTCGCTTGGGTGCCGATTATTCCTATTCTTCCTGTTTTGGTTTTTGCAAGGGCCTGTTCGACCGCCGGGGTGATCACCTCGATAATTGGAAGACTGAACTCCCGGCGAAGCCGGTCGGTGGCGACACTCGATGCGGAGTTACAGGCGATGACGATAATTGTGGCTCCCTTGTCGATGAGAAATTTTGTATTTTCAACAGAATATTCGACAATGGTCCGGTCGCTTTTGGTGCCGTACGGAGAACGGGCAATATCTCCGAGGTAAAGCAGCGGAAATTGCGGCAGCAGCAGTTCAACGGCCCTGGCCACGGTCATTCCGCCAACGCCTGAATCAAAAATACCGATCATGAGATAACGAGAGGGGTAGAGAGTGAATTTCCAGCTTCGGATAGGGTGAGTCCGGCAGTTTGGCAAGTCTATCAGATCTAATACGTTTGACTATACCAGAAAACTTGCCTGCCAACAAGGTAACCGTTCACCAGCACTCCATTTTCGTCCGATCAGGCCACCTTACATAGCCAACTATAGCTCGGCGGCCTGCTTGAACGAACCTGGAGCACTGGATGAACGGTTACAGATCCGGGTTATGCAGTCTTTGATGTGCCCCGGTGGACGATTACCCAACAAGCAGGCAACATCTGCCGTCCGACTGAAAAAAATTACCTGATTCAATTTTGAGCAAAATGTTGACAGAAGGAGGTGCGGGAATTAATTTGCTGGTGCTCAATAGAAAAAAAATGGTTCCGGATGACGCAGAGTACCGCGTTAGCCCTTAAATAAATCAAATGCAGCGCAAGAGGTGGTGGACAAATGCCAGTGTACGAGTACGAATGTAATGAATGTAACAGGGTTTTTGAAGTGCAGCAGAAAATGGCCGATGCGCCTTTGAGCCACTGTCCGCAGTGTCAGGCACCGGTAAAAAAACTGATGTCCATGACTTCATTTCAGTTGAAAGGGGGCGGCTGGTATGCGGACGGCTATTCGAGCGGCTCCGGGGCAGCCAAGACCGAGCCGGTAAAACCGGCGGCGTCACCCTGTCAATCTGGCGGCAGTTGTGCCGGTTGCCCGGCTGCTGCAACATCTGCAACATCTGCAACATCTGCAACTAATTGATTTTCCATGCCTTTGTTTTCTTCATCCGCTCATTCGGACTGGCCGGTAATAACGGCCATTGCATCCCCATAGGAAAAGAAACGATAGCCCTCCCTGATTGCTAAGTCATAGCAGTCAAGGAGGGTTTTTCTGCTGCACAGCGCCGATACCAGGAACATAAGCGATGAATCCGGCAGGTGAAAGTTGGTGATCAGGTTATCGACAATTTTGAATTGAAACCCCGGGTAAATATACAGATCGCACCAGCCGTCGATTGCCTGAAGACGGTCTTTGCCCTTTGCCGCGTATTCCAGAGCCCGGACGGTGGTAGTGCCGACGGCCCAGATTTTACCGCCCCTTGCCTTTGTCCCCTCGATCGCATCCACTGTCTCCTGCGAAATGCTCAGGTATTCATGATGGATCTGATGACGGGTTATATCTTCTTCCCTTACCGGTGAAAAGGTGCCGTAACCGACGTGCAGGGTGACCTGGCCGAGCTGGGTCCCTTTCCCGGCGATGTTCCGCAGCAGTTCTTCGGTGAAGTGCAGACCGGCCGTCGGGGCGGCCACGGCGCCCGGTCTGCTGGCATAAACAGTCTGATAGCGATGCACATCTTCCGGCGTACAGCCATCCTGCCTTGCGATATACGGTGGTAAAGGGACCTGGCCTGACAGCCTCAGCGTCTCGGTAAGTCCTGTCGCCGGGTCGAACTTGAGCTTGAGTTTGATCTTGCCGCCACCCAGGTCTTCCACAATCGTCCCGGAGAACCTTTCGGCAAGCGTTATTTTCGTGCCCGGTCTTGGCCGCTTTGAGGATTTGATCAAGGCCTGCGCCACGGCGGTTCCCTCGGCTGCATTCTCTACCACTGGAAGTTCCAGCAAAAAAACCTCCGCTTTACCGCCGGTCTCTTTTCTGCCAAGAAGTCTGGCCGGAAAGACCCTGGTGTTGTTCACCACCAGCATGTCTTTTTTACCGATATAATCGGCGATATTACTGAAACGATGGTGGCTCAGCGTGTTATTCTTTACGGTATTGACGACCATCAACCGGGAGTTGTCCCGTTTATCGGCTGGATGCTGGGCGATGAGTTTTTCCGGGAGATGGTAAGTATAGGCACTTAAAAGATGGTCTTCTTGCATGAGGTTCGGGCTGCGGTGGAAAAATGGCATGCCGCGCTATGTACGCGATGCATAAAATAAATGAATACGTTAAGGTGTCTCTTGATTTTGACGTTCTTGAAAGAAAGAAAAGCTGGAAAAAGAACAGGGAGTCGATGTAAATACCATGATCCTGGCCCTTGCCGCAACCCAAATAGAGATGCAGCCGTTTCTGGCAGAGTTGGCGGATGACACCGGTTGCTGTATGACTCTGATAACCGGCGTCGGCCCGGTCGAAACCGCGGTTCGTCTCACCCGGTTTCTCTCTGTGAATGAAAAAAGTGTTCAGGCAGTGCTGAATTTCGGCATCGGCGGGGCCTACCGCCTGCCTGTCGGCATGGATCAGCCGGTATTGCTGGACATCTGTCTTGCCGAAAAGGAAGTCTTCGGCGACTTCGGGATCTGTCTGCCGGAGGGGATGGCCTATCTTGACCGTTCACTCACCGGGGATCTCGATTTTCCCCTGGACGGTGAGCTTCGCAGAAGGTGCCGACAGATTCTTGACAATCTCGGCATGACCTGCCATACCGGGGTGTTCATTACCGTGACCAGCATCACCGCTACCCTGCGCCGCGCTGAGATGCTGCGGGAGCGGTGGCAGGGGCTGTGTGAAAATATGGAAGGCGCGGCAGTAGCCCGGGTCTGCCGGGAATTCTCCATACCGTGCCTGGAAATGCGCGCCGTTTCAAACTATGTCGAAGACCGCAATCCGGCCAACTGGCGCCTGCAGGAGGCCTGTCGGAAAGCGGCGCGCACCGCCGCGTTGATCATTAAAGGAATGTCCGTATGAACAAAGATCTTTCCCTGGGCTTTTCGCCCTGTCCCAACGACACTTTTATCTTCTATGCCCTGGTCCATGGCAAAATACATGCCGATGGCCTTGTTTTCCGGGAGCCTCTCCTGGAAGACGTCGAACAGCTCAATATGTGGGCACTGGCAGGGCGCCTCGATGTCACCAAGCTTTCCTTCCATGCTTTCGGTCATGTTCAGGACGAGTACTGTGTTCTTTCCGCCGGCAGTGCGCTGGGCCGCGGATGCGGCCCGTTGCTGGTTACCGCGGCGGTGGGGGCGACTCCAAAGCTTTCCGGCAGGCGGATCGCCATTCCCGGGAAACTGACCACCGCCGCCCTCCTGTTGCAGATGTTTCTGGTCGAGCCCTGTGAGCTGGTGGAAATGCGTTTTGACCGGATTATCGATGCTGTTTGTAACGGGGAAGTAGACGCAGGGGTAATAATCCATGAGTCCCGTTTTACCTATCGGGAGCGGGGCCTTGTCTGCCTGCAGGATCTCGGGGAGTGGTGGGAGAAAAGTGTCGGTCTGCCGATCCCTCTCGGATGTATCGCCGCCCGCCGCAGTCTGGGTGTGGGAAAAATCCGGACGATAGACCGGGCCATCCGGGCCAGCGTTGACTATGCTTTTCTTCATCCGGACCGGTGCCTGCCGTATATCCGCAGTAAAAGTCAGGAGATGGATGCGGAGGTGGTGCGCAGTCATATCGGCCTCTATGTCAACGATTTCTCCCGGGACCTGGGGGAGGAAGGACGAGCCGCAATTACAGCCTTTTTGCAGAAGGGACGGCAAACCGGCGCCTTGCCCGCAGGCAGTCGGGAACTGTTTATCGGTTGAAATGAAAAGAAATAACAGACAGCCGGGTGGTGGAAAAGGTGTGACTGAAGGTCATGCGAGAGAACAAGTGAACTTTTTTTCCAATCTCCCGGTATTCTGCCTGACGGGGGGCAGCGAAGTTCTGCGTGCCGACTTTCTCGATAACCTTGCGGCTGAACTTTCAAAACGCTCGCTCCGGATGGCTGTTCTGCACGACGAAGACCGCCACAGTCCCTATGCGATATCACTTCTTGCAAGGCGTCATGATCTTGTCATCGTCAACGGCGAAATCGATCTGCCGGTGCAACGGATCCTTTGCGGGGAGTCAAAGGACGGTGGTTCCGGAGAACTGTCCTGGCCGGGGCCAGGTTCCGAAACCGTGCGGACGTTTACCGAGCGGCTTGTGGCAAAACTTGATGAGTTCGTGTACCGCACTCCTGTCTGGGGCTGTGTCCTGATCGGCGGCAAAAGCTCGCGAATGGGTCGGCCGAAGCATCTTATCAAAGACGACCGGGGGCGGACATGGCTGGAGAACACTATCGGCCTCCTGCAACCTGCAGTCGACGGTCTTGTGGTGTCCGGAGGCGGTGAGCTTCCCGAACCGGTTGCCGACACCGTTCGTCTTGCCGATATTCCGGGAGTAGTCGGACCTCTCACTGGAATCGTCGCGGCTTGCAGATGGCAGCCGAGGGTGTCGTGGCTGGTTGTGGCCTGCGACATGCCCCACATTTCGGTCGAGGCGATTACGTGGCTGCTTTCCGAACGTCGGGCGGGCTGCTGGGGAAGGGTCCCGCGGTTAGCAGGCAGCGACCATTGCGAGCCGCTGTTTGCCTGGTACGATGTTCGTGCCGCTCAGCTTTTCGAGGAACAGCTCTTCACCGGAAATTTGCGGATCGGCAATGTTGCCGGACACCGGCGGATGGACAACCCGATCATTCCCGAACCGTTGCGATATGCTTTTTGCAACGTCAATACACCGGCTGAGCTGTCGGCGGCTGCTCCTTAACCGGCCATAGCGACCAAGGGAACGAGTTCTCGCTATTTGATACTTTTCATTACCACGCATTTTTTGCAGACCAGAATTTTCTTTTCCCAGTTCTTGCACGTGGCACTTTCACAGATTGTGCCGTTTATGAACCAGCAGAACTCTCCCGCATCGAACTCCCACGCCGGGCATTTCGTTTTTTTCTCCTCAGGGCAATTTCGCAGATCCCAGCAGTTGGGGTTTTCTCTGTCGCGATTGCCTCTTCGGGCGAGTAGAAAAATGAGTTGCCGTTCCACATGGGCCGGGATTGTCCGCCAGCCCTGCTCGTAGCTGCAGACGGCCTTGAGGGATACGCCGAGAAGGCTGGCGATTTCCTTCTGGGTCTTCTCCAGCTTTTTCCTGATTTCGGCAAATTCAACGCTGTCCATGATGTTACCCAAAAAGTGAGCGTGTGCCGCTCTTTACCGGAAATGAGTACTTGTCAGGCAAAAAGAGCTTTATCTCTCTTGTTTTACCAAAGGATATTGATCATACTTGAATGGAAGCGACATCGGACCAGACGACTGGAGAGCCCGCACCTGACACGTACCACAGTGTAACATATTGTGCGGGTCAAATGCAATCGGCGAAATTGCCGAACCTAGGAGGTTGTCCGAGAATAGCAATTTTCTCTCAGATCGAGGCAAACTCGGAAATTACCGGAGGTATATATTTAATATTCCGAGGATAATTTTTTCGAGTTTAACGAAGATATGGGGGAAAAGGGCATTCTCGGACAGCCTCCTGGCCGGAGTCGAGATAAAAAGAACAGAGCAAACTGAATATAATGAGAAAACGATTCTTTTTCCGGTGGTGTATCGTGATAGTGTGCCTGATCCTCGGCGGATGCGGACAGGGGGAAAAGCCGAAAGGATTGCAGCTGGGCGACACGGCTCCCGATTTTGCGGTCAAGGATATCGGCGACCAGGTGATTGTACTCTCCAGTCTGCGGGGAAGCCCCGTCATCCTGCGATTTTTTGAAACAAACTGCCGGTTCTGCAAAGCCGATACCCCGGCATTTAAAGAATTCTACAACAAACACCGGGATAAAGGTCTGCAGGTCATTTATATCGGCAGTTTCTACGAGAAAAACGAAGACCTGCAGTCGTTTGCCAAGGAACTGCAGATAGAATTTCCGGTAGCCATGGATTCGGATGCAAAGCTTGCCGATCTCTACGATATCCGGGTTTACCCGCAGACCATCTTCATAAGCCCGGAGCGGAAGATTCTGGCTGCTCTTCTCGGAGGGGTGGGGCAGGCCGAGCTGCAGGAGATTCTTGGTAAATATCTTTAATCGGCAAGAGTTTTCGGTGAGGTAAAAAATGAAAACATTGAATCTGGCAGTACTGCTTGTGATGCTGGGGGTTTTTGGACCGGGGCAATGGGGGGGGGCGGCCCAATTGGACAAAGGCTTCGTGGCCAAGGATGCCCGGTGTCCGGTGTGCCGCATGTTTGTCGCGAAATTTCCGAACTGGCTGACGCAGCTCAAGCTGTCCAACGGCCATATCGAAACCTTCGATGGGGTAAAAGATATGATGACGTACTATTTTTCTCCCCAATCGTATGGTGCAGCCGCCGGAATTACTGTTCGGGAGGTTATGGTAAAAGAGTATTACAGCCAGAACTGGATCGATGGCCGGCAGGCCGTCTATGTTCTTGGCAGTGATGTCTACGGCCCCATGGGGCATGAGCTCATTCCTTTTGCCGGAAGGCCAGGGGCCGAGAATTTCATGAAAGATCATAAGGGGCGGGAGGTGCTGCTCTTCTCGGAAATTACCCCGCAGCTGGTCGAAGCCCTGCGGAAGGGACATACAATGACGGGGCATGGCGCAAGTCATGGAAAATAGCGGATGAGCATGCGGCCTTCAACCGTGTTGATGCTGGTTTTGTCGGTGTATGTGATGCTTTATTCCGGACTCATTCTTGTCGTCGGCCATAAAAACAGCGGGCTTGCGGCACATGTCCCGATCATGCAGGAGGCGGTCGCCCGTTTTGGCCTCACTGATCTGGCTCTTTCCACCGAGGCTCGTTATACCCGGCATCCCGCGGTCAGTGACCCTGTTGCCGTAACGATGGATCATCCCGGGGCGATTGATCATTTCCCTTCCACTCTGTTCTGGGCGCCACCACAATAGATATGAATACCCCCTTTTTCGGCCGATTATTGAACATCCTCGACTACGCGCTCTCTTCGTTGAGACGGAACCTCGGCAAGAATTGCACGGTCTTCATTCTCTTCACCCTGGTTATTTTTCTCTTTGCCTCTTTTCAGCTGATGACCGGTGGGCTGACCGAGCTGGCGCAAAAAGTTCTGGTAACGGCTCCCGATATCACAGTGCAGCAGATGTCGGCCGGACGGCAGGTCGCCATTGCCGCAGATGCCAAAGAGAAGCTGACCGGCATTTTTGGCGTAAGCAAGGTCAAGGAACGTATCTGGGGGTATTATTTCGATGAAAGCAATGGTGCCAACTATACGGTCATCGGCATCTCGTTGCCCGCCGGCGATGACGCAGGCGGCAGCTGGCTCGGCCTTGAAGAGGGCCGTTTGCCGCGGCCGGATGAAAGAGGCAAAGTGGTTGTCAGCAGGGACATTCGCGACAAACTCGGTCTTGGCAGCCGCCGGCATTTTTCCCTGTTCAGGCCGGATCTTTCTTTAGCCTCTTTTGAGACAGTCGGGACCTTCTCAGGCACGCTCGATATCCTGACCGCGGATGTGATCCTCATGTCACTGGACGACGCCCGCGACCTTTTTGCGATTGTTCCCGGTTTCGTCACGGATTTACTCGTCGATGCGGGGAATCCGCTGGAAGTCGAGACGATAGCCGGAAAAATAAACGACCTGTTGTCCGGCGTCAGGGTGATTACCCGAAACCGGATTCTTAAAACCTATACAGTCGTCTTCGGCTGGCGCAGCGGGTTGGGGGGAATCTGTCTCCTCACTGCTCTGGTTGCCTTCGCGATTTTTGCCTGGGACAGGGCGTCCGGCCTTTCCAGGGAGGAGGTGCGGGAGGTCGGCATTTTGAGAGTCCTGGGCTGGCAGACAAACGACATCATTCTCCTGCGGTTCTTCGAGTCGGCGGTAATTGCTCTGCTGGCATTTTTCACCGGGTATCTGCTGGCCTGGATACATGTTGCCGGTTTCGATGGAACTTTCCTGCGTCCGATCCTGCTCGGCTGGTCGGTTCTGCGACCGAGCTTTACCTTTGTGCCGCAGTTCGCTTTCTCGGATATGCTGCTCATCTTCTCGATTTCCGTTTTTCCCTATCTCTGTGCCACAGCAGTGCCTGCCTGGCGGGCGGCTGTAGTACGGGCAGACTCGGTGATCTGACATGCTGATTACGCTCGAGTCGGTCGACAAAATCTACAACAGTGGTGCGATAAACGAGGTCGCGGCGCTGCGCGAGATCGATTTGACCGTTGCAGAAGGAGAGATGGTGTGTCTGCAGGGGCCGAGCGGCTCGGGAAAGACCACTCTGCTCTCCGTCATCGGCTGTATTTTTTCTCCGACCAGCGGCAGGGCGACCATCGGCGGAAGGCGGATCTCCCGGCTGCCCGATCATTTTCTTACCAGATACCGCCGGGAACTCATCGGCTTTATCTTTCAGAATTACAATATGCTGGGACATCTCTCGGTCCTCGAGAATATAACCCTGCCGCTGCTGCCCCTCGGGATCAGTCCCGGCAGGCGGGAGAAGATGGCCGATGCCCTGCTCGACAAACTTGCAATCGGCCACCGCAAGCATTTTATCGCCGATCAGTTGAGCGGCGGGGAACTGCAGCGGGCGGCGATTGCCAGGGCATTGATCAACAACCCGCCGATTATCGTGGCCGATGAACCGACCGCCCATCTTGACGGCAAGCTTGCTCTGGAGATTATCGATCTGCTGGCGGAGCAGAAAGCCGATGGCCGGACTCTCATTCTATCATCCCACGATCCCGCAGTATCGGGACATCCCCGGGTTGACCGTGTAGTTGCGCTCAGGGATGGCAGGATCTCTTCGCAGGTATCCGCAGGATGATTTCGTCATGTTCCTGAACTCCTGGTCGATAGCACTTTTAATCTGCAGCGCGGCAACCATGTTCCTTGGCGGTGGTGCGGTCAGGACGGCATTCCGGGTGATCAGGTATTGGGATGCAGGGGCGGACAGCACGAGGCAGATCCAGCTGGAAAACGAAACGTGGCTGTCGGCGGTTCTGGTTCAGTACGGGCTGACGATCCAGATGGTCTCTCTGTTGCTGCTTGTCCTTGCCGCCGACGGTTTTTCCCGGATTCTGGTGGGGGCGATGTGTGCGACCGGCGCCTTTCTTGCCAATCCCTACGGTATTCCGGCCCTTCTCGTGAGGATTTTCGGCCTGTTTTTTTACGGTTTCTGGATTGTTGTGCACCGTCTGGATCTGCAGTCGGAACAGATGCCGCTGACCCGCTTTAAATTTTACTATCTGCTGTTGCTGATCCCGTACATCCTCGCCGATACGCTCCTGCTCCTGCTGTATCTGGGAAGCCTGCAGCCGGATATCATCACCTCCTGCTGCGGTGTGGTTTTTAGCGGGCTCGCCGGGGAAGGCCGCAATCTCGTCGGACCTGTCCCGGCACTTCATCTGATGGTTTTTTATTACGGTTTTGCCGGGCTGCTTTTTTTTGCAAGCCGGCGGCAGTTGCAAAGAATCGGCAGGAATATTTCCCGGAGTGAAGTACTCGGCAATATGTGTTTCGCTTTGGCCTGGCTGATCTTTTTTCTCTTCTCGCTGCTGGTCGTCACTGCCGTAATTTCTTCCTATATTTACGCCATGCCGGCCCATCGATGCCCCTTTGATATTTTGCTCTGGGAGTATTATTCTGTTGGATATCCCATCTACTTTTTCCTGATAGCCGCTGCCTTTTGCGGGATGAGCGCCGGCGTCATTGCCCCGGTTGCCGCCTTGCCGGGAATGGCTGGGCCGGTAGCCGGATATCGCAGGGCAGCCATCAAACTCTCTCTTTATATGATGGTTTTGTTTCTCCTTGTTATTTCGTGGTTTCCGGCGGTGTATCTCGCTTTCGGCGGAGAATGGTGATTTCCTTTTTCGAGAAAACGGCGATACAATAGATGGTGAGCAGACAGTCCCTAAGCGCAGTGGCGCAAGACGCCGCGATTTGCCGCCAAGGAGAAAGGCATGTTTCAGGATTCCAACGAGCAGTTTCTGGGTTTTGACCCGCATTTCAAGATCTTTCATGATCTCATGCCCTTCAAGGTACAGGATATTCTCCTCATCTCAAGCCGTTACGATGCATTTATCATGGAGGAGGACGGCAGTCTGGCAACCAGGCTGATCAATGAATACCATGGCTTGAACCTGAGCAAACCCCCCAAGATCACCCGGGTATCTTCCGCCGGAGAGGCCTTGCAGATCCTCGGCCTGAAAAAATTCGACATGGTCATTACCATGCCCTATCTGGGCGGCATGGATGCCTTCGGACTCGGAGCGGCAATAAAGAAAATCCAGCCGAATCTCCCGGTGATCCTGGTCGCCCATAACGTGAGGTCGACCTTTCCGGAGAAGCTGGACAGTTATGGCGTCGACAAGATTTTTATCTGGTGCTGCGAGGCCGATCTGCTGCTGGCAATCATCAAAAACGTCGAAGATCACCGGAATGTCGATTCGGATACCGAGCGGGCCATGGTCAGGGTCATCATCTATGTTGAGGATTCACCGCTGTATCGCTCCCTTTTTCTGCCTCTCATCTACCGTGAAGTGGTCAGGCAGACGCAGTCGGTACTGGATGAAAGCCTCAATGAGCGCCATCGTCTTCTCCGTATGCGGGCCAGGCCGAGAATCCTTATGGCTACCAACTATGAAGAGGCTATTGCTTTATTTCAATCCTACAAACCATACGTTTTCGGGGTGATCTCGGATGCCAGTTTTCGCCGCAGCGGCAGCATGGCAGAAGAGGCGGGGTTGGACTTTCTTCGACATGTGCGGGAGGAAATACACGACTTGCCCTTGCTGATGGTCTCCAATGCCCAACGCAATCGACAGGTTGCCGAGGGGATCCCCGCGGTTTTCATCGACAAGAACTCCCCTCTGATCAAAGAAGAGCTCCACAGTTTCTTCCTCAATCACCTCGGGTTCGGCGATTTTATCTTTCGTCTGCCGGATGAAACGGCAATAGGTTCCGCTTCGAACCTGCACGAGTTTGAAAAACAGCTGCGCGTCATTCCCGAGGCATCCCTGCGGTATCACACCAAGCGGAACCACTTCTCCAACTGGGTGATGGCGCGAGCCGAAGTCACACTCGCACGACGCCTGCACAAGGATTATGTGCTGAATATGGATGATCTCGAAAGCATCAGGGAGGATCTGATCTATAAAGTGCATTCGCTGCGGAAATTGCGGCAGAAGGGTGTGGTCGTCAAATTTTCTGCCGATGACTATGACATCGATATTATGGATTTCGTCAAGATCGGCAGCGGTTCGATGGGGGGGAAAGCCTGGGGCATCGCCTTCATGTGGGCTCGTCTGCAGGAATCCTGGCGGGAAGATTCCATTCTCAGTTCCCATACCGTTGCAATCCCCAAAACCTGCGTTATCACTGCCGATGGTTTCAACACCTTTGTCGAGGAGAATAATCTCATTTTCGGCAAACCGACGCCCGATGAGCAGGTTGCCGATATTTTTCTCGATTCGGCCCTGCCGGCCTGGCTCAGGCGAGAGCTTCGGGCGTTCCTGCAGAAATGCGACAAGCCGCTTTCCGTTCGCTCCTCATCCCTGCTCGAGGACGGCCATTTCAAACCCTATGCCGGCTTGTATTCGACCTATTTTCTCGCCAATAACCACCATGATTTCAGTGAGCGTCTGGCTCAACTGGAAAGCGCCATCAAGCTGGTCTACGCCTCAACCTGGTTTGAGAGTCCGATCGCCTTTTCCAAAGTCAGTTCTCAGGGCCGGGAGGACTCGATGGCCGTCATTATTCAGGAGCTGGCCGGCGGGCTCTATGGCGATTACTGGTACCCGGCGGTATCGGGTGTTGCCCAGTCGCGCAATTTCTATCCGGTTATGGATATGCATGCCGACGAGGGGATAGCGCATATCGCCATGGGAATCGGCAAGACGGTAGTGGAGGGCGGGAAAACGTTGTGGTTCTCCCCGAAGCGACCAAAGAATTTAGTGCAGTTCTCCACTGTCGAAAACATGCTCAACTCGTGTCAGAGACAGTTTTATGCACTTTCCATGACTTCCGGATGCCTGCAACGCGACACCTCGAATCTGGTGCTGCGGGAGATTCAGGAAGCGGAAGAAGAACTTCCGGTGACCATGCTGGCGTCAACCTATATCGCCGAAGAGGACCGGGTTCGCGATGCCTGCCTGCCCGGGCAGAAAGTCATGACGTTTGCCTCTGTCCTGAAATATTCGAGCTATCCGCTTGCCGAGATTCTCTCGGAACTCCTGGAGATAGGCAAGGAAGGAATGGGGGGGGAGGTGGAGATCGAATTTGCCCTTCATCTCGACCGGGAGCCGGCCAGATCGGTTTTCTATTTTCTCCAGATACGGCCGATGGTAACCGGCGGGGAAATGATCGATGTCCAGATCTGTGACCACGAGATCGGGCAGGCGTTCTGCTATGTCGGTCAATCTCTTGGCCATGGCGCGTATACGAACATTACCGATATCGTCTATGTCTTCCCCGAAACATTCAATCCGGCGAAAACACGAGAGGTGGCGGGGGAGATCGGGGCGATAAATCGCAGGCTGCGGCGGGAAAAGAGGCCGTTTCTCCTCATCGGCCCCGGGAGATGGGGATCGGCTGATCCCTGGCTCGGAATTCCAGTTCAATGGGCCGATATTTCCGGGGTTGCGGCAATTGTCGAGGTGAGGAATCACAAGATCAGGGCCGACCCTTCGCAGGGGACCCATTTTTTTCAGAACATCACTTCCCTGGGGATTCCCTATCTGACACTCAACGAGAATGAAGCACCGGGACAAGGCCGACGGTGCTCGGATTTTCTCGATTGGCGGTGGCTTGAAAAACAGCCGGTTGTCGAACAGGGGCCATTTGTCCGGCAGGTTCGGCTTGATGAGCCGTTTGTTTTGAAATGTGACGGAATACGCTCGGAAAGCGTTCTTCTGCAAGCGAATGGCTCACCGTGCAGGATGGTATGTAAAATTCAAGGGAAAGAGACCTGGAACAAGAGTATAAGCCTGCGGGGAAAATGCAGTCGACGGGAACGCCCCGAATGAAAAAATTCGATAGCGATAGCGATAGCGATAACGATGGCGATAGCGAAAAGTACGCTTAAGTCGGATGAACCAGAAAAAATCCTTGCACTTGGCGGATCGGTACATATTTTTTCAGGGGACTCCATGAGTACCCGGAGCCGACTTATTCCAGCAAATTTTCACAGGGATCGGTTGATATGCGATGAGTAGAACCATGAAACTGTCCTACGACGAGCAATGCCGCAGGGAATTCTCGTCGCTGCTCATGCGGGTGGAGCATCTCTTCGTCAATATCGACATAGAATGCCCGTATGGGTTGCCCTATGTTTCAACCTTTCATCAGGCGACGTTTGGTCCTCTCAGCGAACGGGCAATGGAACTGTTTCTTGCCGCCGGCTACCGGCGAAATGGCAATTGTCTGTATAATATGGCGTGCCTGGCCTGTTCTGCCTGTATACCCATTCGTTTGCATCCCGAGGAGTTTCGTCCGAACCGCAATCAGAAGCGGGCGTGGGTTAAAAATAAAGATGTGACAACGTCACTCCTGCCGCTGAAGGTTACGGAGGAAGACCTGGAGGTTTGCGGGAAGTTTCTCCGGCTGAGATATCCCCGCGAGAACATAACTGCTCAGGGATATTATCGGGATTTTTTTCTCAACTCGGTGGTGAACAGCGTCCAGCTGCAGTATCGGGTTGAAGATCGCCTTGTAGGGACCTCGATTATCGATATTGGCTATAATTGGATGAATGCAGTGTATTTTTATTTCGATCCCGATGAAACGCATCGCAGTCTCGGCACGTACAATATTCTCTGCCTGGTTGATTTATGCCGTGAATGGGAAATTGAATTTCTTTATCTTGGATATTATATACACTCAGTCCCGGCAATGAGCTATAAGGCAAACTTTCGTCCCCATTACCTTTTGCAGGGAAAGGAATGGCGTCGTGGTTGATACTGCAAGGCTATGTTTTTGTCAGGTTGGTTCTGCCGATAGTTCATTCCATTGAAGAGCGTTTTATCTGCTATCCCCGCATTTATGAAAGTAATTGCCATTTCCATGAGTTGACAATACCCTTTGTTTGTGATAGGTTTCGTTTTCTGGAAAACTAAAAAAGAAAAGAGGAGTTGGTCGGTAAAGACAGTCTTTTACGGGGGGACCAATGAAAAAATGGCACATGGAAGGAATTATCAGCAGGGCCAATAATCTGCAGAGAAAGGTGGTTTTCGGGGGACGAAACCAGATTTTCCTTTGCGCCGGAAACTACTCGCTGGAGGCTCGAAGAAAGCCATCGTTAATGAGTTGCTTGAGGTTTCTCACAATGCTCATATCTCGCAGAAGCTGATCTTCCAGGGGATTTTTTTAAGTGCCGAAATGAATTTTCTGAGTTGGACTTGAAAAGGACATGGCATGATATACTGTGCTAAGTACAGTTCAAGATAGTACAAAGAAATTCTGTTTTAACCGGATCAGGAATTATGGCTGGTACTCCCCCTCACGCTGGAGGACAAAGGGCGTTGATGTGCTTGCCTTTGGACGACGGCACCCTGAAGTGTCAAATTTGCGCCCATGGCTGTAAACTCCACGAAGGAAAAAGGGGGCTGTGCGGGGTACGCGTTCGCCGAGGCGATCGGCTGGTAAGCCTTGTTTATGGTCGGGTGATCGCTGAACACATCGATCCGATAGAGAAAAAGCCTCTCTTCCACGTTTTGCCGGGGAGTCTGTCCTATTCAATCGCCACCTATGGATGCAATTTTCGCTGTCTGCACTGTCAGAATGCATCTATCTCACAAGTCTCCCGAGAAATGGATGTGGAGTCCTCCGGCATCTTCAGAAAGCCTGAAGATATTATCGGGTTGGCACGCGAAAGCGGCTGCCGGTCGATCAGCTACACCTATGTCGAGCCTACCATTTTTTACGAATTTGCCCTCGACTGTTGTCTGGCGGCGGTTGACAGCGGCTTGAAAAATATCTTCGTTTCCAATGGGTATATGACGGAGGCGGTGACAAGAGAGCTTGCTCCGGTGTTGACGGCAATCAATATCGATCTTAAAGCCTTTACCGACTTGTTCTATAAAAAGGTTTGCGGCGCCAGGCTGCAGCCGGTCCTTGACAGCATTGTCCGCTTCAGAGAACTGGGAGTCTGGGTGGAGGTGACCACTTTAATCATTCCCGGAATGAATGATTCCGATCGGGAATTGATGCAGATTGCTGCTTTTTTGGCCGGGATCGACAAATCCATCCCATGGCATGTCACGGGCTATTACCCCACTTACAAGATGACCGGAACTGCTGCGCCGCCACCTACCGGTGAAGATACCCTCAGAAGAGCGAGGCAAATCGGTCTGGATCATGGGCTGCACTATGTCTATGCCGGCAATAGACCAGGTTCTGGGGGTGAGGATACCTGTTGCCCGAATTGTGGACAGGTGCTTCTCGTACGCCAAGGCTTTCGCGTCTCCGCAAATCGGTTGAGCAATGGCAGATGCCCCAAGTGTACATCGGCTATCGCCGGTATCTGGTCGTAACGTTTCTTTTTACTTGGTCGTTGTCTTTTTCGCAAACAGGGTTCTGCTGACATAGGTCAGTGAGATGGCAATGAGTGCTGCAGCCAGGCCGAGGAGAACATTGAAAAAGGGCGGCGCAGCAAGAGCGAGACGGATAATCAGGGTCGACAGCGCATACCCTGAATTACGGAAGACTGCATAAAAAGACGGTTGAAAACACTGGGAAATAAGAACAATCAGGATGTCCGTCAGGATCAGGATCGTGTAAAAGCCATGTAAAACGTCCGGATGCGGTATACCCATGACAGTCGCGACGGCGCTGTGCAGTCCCATAAAAATAAAAACCAGCAGGAGAACGAGGGCAATTCCTTTTTTTGCGGCGACAAAGCTGTAGAGATCGGTCGGCTGCATTTTTTCATCCGAGGCGGTGCGTGCCTGCACCAGATAATAGCAGCCGAGTGCGGCAAAAATGAGCAATGCGCCAAAACCGTCGGAAAGGATGTGCAGCACCGCTTGCTCGTTGCCGGTGAATGTTATGGGTTCCGGGAAATCGGAGAGCTCCTTGAAGGCATTTCGCATAAGGATGAGAGAAAGTATCTCAAACTGCTTGCCGACCGACCGGCTGAAAGAACAGGGAATGGTAAAGACCAGACTGATCACCTCGAGAATAAGAACAACCGTAAAAGCCGCGTGAACTGCAAAAAAATGGTTTCTGGGGATAAACGACTCCAGGGGGCCGGGCAGCAGATTCTGGCGATTCAGTTCTATGCAGACGAGGCTGAGAAGAAAAAAAAGCACCAGGGCAATGGAAATTTTCCGGTGCATTTTTTCATGCTCCCAGCGGTGATGCAGCGGGTCGAAGGCATACGTTATTTTTTCGTAGATTGAACTCATCGTTTTCGGCGTGAAGGATTGAAGAGCTGTGGAGAATGTACCCAGAAAGCATTGCCCGCTTGTACCATAAAAGACAGCCGAAGGCAAATGAGCAGACCGGAACTATTATTATTTTAAACAGTCACCTCATCCATTCAAAATGAGGTCGAAGCTATTCGTTCTTTTTTTCTTCTCTCAGTTGTTGACCCTTGAGAGCCTCCCACCAGTCAAGTCTCTTTTTGATCTCTTTTTCAAAGCCGAATTGCGACGGCGTGTAGTAGGTTTTTTCTTCCATATGTTCAGGAAAAAACTTCTGGTAACTGTAGTGATTGTCGAAGTCGTGGGAATACCGGTATCCTTTGCCGTACCCGAATTCGTTCATCATCTGGGTGGGAGCATTGCGTATGGCCGGCGGAACCTTGAAATGGCTGGTTCTGCAGGCATCCGCCCTGGCCTGGTCATACGCTTTTTCAAGAGAATTGCTTTTGGGGGCAGTGGCGAGATAGACCGTGGCCTGGCTGAGCGCGACACCGGCCTCGGGCATGCCGAGAAAATGGACGGCATCTTTCACTGCCATGGCCTGGACCAGTGCCTGTGGGTCGGCCAGACCGATATCTTCGGAAGCCATTCGCACCAGTCTTCTGGAGATGTACAGAAGATCCTCTCCCCCTTCCAGCATTCTCGCAAGCCAGTATAATGCTGCCTGGGGATCGCTGCCGCGGATGGATTTTTGAAAGGCCGAGATAAGATTATAGTGTTCTTCTCCCTGTTTATCGTAAAAAAAAGAGCGGGTGTTGAGCGCTTCGGCCAGAAAATCAACAGAGATAGTATCACCGGCTTCTGCATGTCGGGAGACCAGTTCAAGGTTGTTCAGAGCCTTCCTGGCGTCGCCGCCGGCTTTGCGGGCGAGCAATTGCAGCGCCTCGGTCTCGATCGCCAGCTTCTTGGGAATGATCGGCATGGCCCTGCTAAGAATATCATAGATATCCGAATCCGCCAGAGGTTCCAGGACAAAGACATGACATCTGGACAAGAGCGCGGGGATAATCTCAAAAGACGGGTTCTCTGTGGTGGCACCAATGAGGACAACTGCTCCCGATTCAACATAGGGCAGGAAAGCATCCTGTTGTGATTTGTTGAATCGGTGTATTTCATCGATAAAAACGAGAGTCTTTCGGTTTTCGTTGAGGTGAGCGAATCTTGCCCGTTCCATCAATTCTTTTACTTCACCGATTTTCCCGAGCACTGCACTGCAGGAACGGAAAGTATGCCTGGTTTGCTTTTCTATGAGTCTCGCTATGGTGGTTTTACCAGTGCCTGGCGGTCCCCAGAGGATGAACGCGCTGTAATCGTCCCGTTCGATCATTTTGGCGAGTGCCGAAGAAGGTGCAAAAAGATTAGCCTGACCTTTAATATCGTTTATCGCCAGTGGCCTTACTTTTTCTGCCAATGGAATTTCCGTAGGGGGGTGGAGTGTCCCTTCAAACACCGAAAGTTGTTTCATTGCAGGTTACCTGGTGAATTGGGAGGGAGAATCAGAGGTTGAATATCTTGTGTTTCTCATCGGATCGTTTGCAGCTCATTCGTTAAATATAAAAATATGTAAATACCAAAGGCCGGCGCCTCTGTTCGAGTATATCAGAGTATCGAATTCCTTGTCGGCAGTTTGGAAAATTTTTTGTAGCGTTTTGAGTTGGTTTTTTTTTGTCGTGCCTTGAAGTAGAAGATGGGATGCTTTATTATTATGCCTATCAGACTAAGTCTGAAAGATTAGGAAGAATCCCCTATCCACAGAGAATGCTCTAAGGTTTGGTGATTGTGATGCTGGTATCTTTTTACAAAGAGCATAAAGCAGACAAACCTGGAATATACGGCATTCTCTTGCTGGTACTCTTTTGTTTCCTCTCCCGTTCTTCATCCGAAAACCACATCAAAAAGACGGTAATCGACGTTCCTGCGCAATTTGAGCAGGATGTCAGTGCTGCGACGGAAAAAGATAAGGAGACACGTCTCATTCCAAAAAAAAACATACTAACTGATCTTCATTGGGGCGTGGTCAGGAAAATACCAGGTTTCACCGTTATTCAGTCAGTGCGTAAAGGAGCTTCGGCAAATACCGCAACTGCTCGAAATACTGTCAATACAGCCACTGACAATACCATAGAAGATGTACAGCTGTCGATTGTTCTTGAAAAGAGCAAAGCAAATGATGCTATAATACATTTATCGGTCACTCGGGACGTTGTCAATGGAGAGATGGGCAGCGTGTGTTTAGTACCTTACACCTAGGAGGTTGTCCGAGAATAGCAATTTTCTCTCAGATCGAGGCAAACTCGAAAAAATTTCCGGAGGCATATACTTAATATCCCGAGGAATTTTTTCGAGTTTAACGAAGATATGGGGGGAAAGGGCATTCTCGGACAGCCTCCTAGAGCGTAGTCGTATCCGTAATGCAATAGTAGGAGCAGGTTTCTTGCTTGAGTCTTTGGCAGTCGCTCGAATGCATTTTTGAGAACTGTCAATATCAGCAAAGTCCACATGGGCGAATGTGGATTTGTATATTGAAGGAGTTACAGCTAAGATGTAGCAATGCCTGTAATTTTGGCAGAATTTCACCATTGCGACCAGGAGGAAACGCTTCGGACAAATGACACTGTTTATATGAAAGGATAGGTTTTATTTACCACAACAACAAACATCAAAGAGGGCAACGTCATGAAAAAGAAATTGTTGGCAAGCGCATTGGGTCTGGTTGTAGCGATGAGTATTTCTACTGGGTGGGCGGCATCGAAGATTGACGGTAAGGTGAGCAATACAAGTAAAGTTGAGCAAGCCGCCAATATCGCAATCGGTGAAAACAACAAAGCGAGTGTGGGATCTGTGGATATCAAGAATTCCACCGTAGGCAAAACCGGTGTGGTTACCAACAAATCAACTGTCAAGCAGGCAGCTAATATCGCCATCGGCAAAGGCAACGAGGCCAATATGGGTTCGCTGAGCATGAAGAATGCCAAGGTCGACGGGAAATTGACCAACGATTCCAAGGTTGAGCAGGCTGCCAACATTGCCATCGGCGAGAACAATAAAGCCAACATGGGTTCGGTTAGCATGACGGGTGGTTCGATTGGCAAGACCGGTGTGGTTACCAATAAATCTGATGTCAAGCAGGCAGCCAATATTGCCATCGGTAAAGGTAACGAGGCCAATATGGGTTCCGTCAATATGAAGAACGCCAAGGTTGATGGGAAACTGACCAATACCTCGACTGTTAAGCAGGCTGCGAATATTGCCATCGGCGAGAACAACAAAGCCAATATGGGTTCAGTTAACATGAGCGGTGGTACGATCGGTAAAACCGGTGTGGTGACCAATAAATCGACGGTAGAGCAGGCTGCCAATATTGCCATCGGTAAAGGCAATACCGCCAACATGGGTTCGATCAATATGCAGAACGCCAAGGTTGACGGCAAATTGACCAACACCTCGTCGGTCAAGCAGGCTGCCAATATTGCTATTGGCGAAAATAATACCGCCAGCATGGGTTCTGTAAACATGAAGGGTGGCCAAATCGGCAAAACCGGCGTTGTAACCAACAAATCGACGGTAGAGCAGGCTGCAAACATCGCCATCGGTAAAGGTAACACCGCTAATATGGGTTCCGTCAATCTGACCAATGCCAAGATCGACGGGAAAGTATCCAATAAATCCACTGTCAAGCAGGCTGCCAATATTGCAATCGGTGAAAATAATACCGCCAATATGGGCTCTGTGAATATTAAAGGGGGAGTAGTCGGCAAGACTGGTGTCATCACCAATACCTCCGATGTCAAACAGGCCGCAAACATTGCTATCGGCAAAGGCAACGAGGCGAGCATGGGCTCGGTTCAAGTACAATAATTGAAGAAGAACAGCCGATCAGGAGGACCTCTTCGCTTTTTCAGCAAAAGTAATAGCTGGATGAAGAGGTCTCTGGTATGAACCGGTAGATTGGAATCCGTTTTATATAAAAAACATCTTCTTCTTACTTAACGAGAGACGCAAAATGAAAACTGGAAACACTCTGTGCCTTCTCTTATCTCTCTCCTTGATCTTCTTGTCGGGCATGGCTTTTGGCGATGATTTGGATGACGGTATTTCCAAATTTGACGACGACGGGATAGCAAAGTACGATGAGATGGGAAAACCGGATCAAAACATCAAGTTTATCGTCATGAATGCCAAAAGCAAAGCAATGACAAAAAAAGGCGATAAGGATAAAGTCGGTTCCAATTCCGGCGACGCGAATATGAACAGTGTAGTTTTAGGTGCTGGAAGCAAGGTAAAGGGAGATATCTATATCATAGATCAGAGCAAAGGCCCGAAGACCAATATAGCTGACTGAGGGCAAGCATATTGTGTTTATCGCTAATCAACAACTTATTGGATAACTAGATTATGAGACTCAACAAAACTGTGATCGCTTGCCAGTTGGCTGGTGGGAAAACCAAAACTGTCGTCAACTGCTTGCTGTTGGGCCTGGCTCTTGTTCTTTTATCCTCCTGTGGTGAAATGAATCCCAAGAATGTCAATATCGAGTTGGAAAAGAGTGCGCCGGTGGAAAAGGTGACATCCTACTCCCAGGCGCTCATTGACCTTGGCTTGATGTCGCAGATTTATGACACGGGACTCATGAAGGTGCAGAGTCAGGATATTGCCGATGAGACGGGCACTTCAATTACGACCGGTGGGGAGATTCAACGCAACATTACCGAGATAATGAAGAGCACTCTCAATAACATCGGCGGAAATATAATTTTTATCGAATACAATCCAGCTTACATCCAGAACCAGATGGTTTCCGGATACAGCAGTTTCGATAACAAAACGATTCCCGACGTGGTTATTACCGGTGGTATTACTGAATTCGATCGCGGCCTTGAAACGCGTGGAGAGGGCACCAGCCTGGATGTCGAAGCAGAGTTTACCGGCGCACCTAAATGGTTTCCCTCCGAAACGGCAGGTGTAAGCTACGGGGACACCTCGAAAACCGGCAAGGCTAGAATAACACTGGATTTCAATCTGAAGGATTTTCAGACGCTGGCCGGAGTTCCGAGAATGACCACCACCAACAGTATGGAGGTCTATAAAGGACTGCGTGAGGAAGAGGTGGGGATAACACTGTTCGGGCCCACTTTCGGTCTGCAAGGTTCCATTAAAAAGGTTCAAGGTCGCCATGAAGCTGTAAGGGTTTTGGTGCAGGTAAGTATGATCCAGATGATCGGCAAGTATCTGACCTTGCCGTACTGGCGCTTGCTGGGAGACGACGTCAATCCGGACAAGGTCGTTCTCGATGCGGTTTCGACCATCTATTATAGAATGGAGCGGGCGGATCGAATCGGTGCCGCCCAGCAATGGCTGATACTGCATGGATTCGATGTCGTCATTAACAACAGACTGGACAGCAAAACCATGGCGGCGCTGCAGAGCTTTGACCCATCTTTTGCCGGAGATGAGAACGGGATCAGTGAGGCAGTGTTTTCGAAATTATATCTGACCATCCCTGTTTCTCGTGAAGTGCTCGGAAGAAGAATGAAAATCAACGATTATTTTGCCCAGCAGATGCAAGCTCAGGAGATTGAAGAGCAGCAGGCTGCCCAGACGCAGAAAAGATCCGCACCTCCGGTCGAAGCAGCACCTGTGGTTCAGGAACAGGTATCTGAAGCCATTGCCGTTGTCGAAACCGGAGAAGAGCCGGTTCAGGCTGCGGCTCCCGTTCAGGAGGTCGTACAGGCACAACAGGCAGTGCAGGCTGCTCCTGCACCTGTGATTCAGAGAAAGGCTGCGCCGGCCGAAAAGCCCAAAAAATTCGGGCGGCAACTTTCGCCTGACGAATGGTAAGAAAGCTCTGATTCATTGAGCTGGTAACTTAATAAAGGAATTTAAAGGAGTAGACAGCCATGTTGTCAAAGAATAGGGCTTTTGTGGTGCTGTTGATTGCAATAGTTGGAAGCGTTACCGTCGCCTGGGCAGGGAACAAGAAAATCATGTCGACCCGGGCTGCCAGGGTGCTTGCCGAGCGTGCCATTGTCGAGTCGGTGTATGGTCTGAAGATTCGATCGAGCGAGGAAGTGGTCGATATGATTGCAGCCAGTTTTGTCGGAAAAACCGAATCTAAAACGAGCGCCGATATTCAGGGTATCAAGATTGATGAAGTGGTATACGATGCCGAAAAGGATATCGCGCAGGCTACCGCTTCAATCAGTCTCGATGAGATCACCAATATAGATGGACAGGTCCTGAGCCTCAAAGGCAAGACCTTTAAAAGAGTAGCCTTTGCCACCTCAACGCCGGCCAATGCCGGTCCCATTAAAGCCTTGCGGGCCGCGGAATTGGACGGGTATAAAAATCTCGTAAAGACGGTGGTGGGTTTTACTCTTGAGAGCCAGACAACTGTAGAGAACTATCTGTTGACTTCGGATGTGGTGAAAGTCAAAGTTATGGCGACCACTTATCTCGCCGACCTCGTCGATTATGGATGGGATGAAGAAGGCAATGCCTATGTAAAATTCAGGGTGAATGTAAAGGATATCGAGGAGCTCTTAGGTGCAACGATTCCCGGAGCCGATGAATTTGTCGAGGTTGAAGGTCATGGAGCCTCTGTCGATGACTTTTCCGAAGCCAAAAAACAGGTAACGGCAGAAAACCCTCAGGTGTCTGAAGAAGCAAACAAGCAGATGTAATAGCTGATTCTTCTTGTGGTCGGATGGAGTCCATCGGGTTCCATCCATCCTTTCTTTCACTGTTGCTCTGGTTTACTTATGGATAATGCAAAAAAAATGTGGCGGGAAAGGTTTCTCTATTTTTTTCTCGGGATGCTCAGTCTGGCCTTTGTGTTCTTTACTCTTGGTGCTTCTACGGAGTACCAGAACACCACTACCCTGAACTTCGGCAGATACGCGATTTCTTCATGGGCCACTCAGCTCGACAACAAGAGCGGAGTGGTGGGAGCGTTTGTCCTGGACACGGTTTCGGGCGAGACCCGAACGGTGTATATAAGGACTTACGGTGATGTGCCGGAGAGCAAGGCGGTCAAAAACGATCTCAAGAAACCGTTCATTTCCATACAATGAGAAGGAAGGCATCCAGAATGAATATCGGGATAAAAAGTGTCTTTGCCGTCTTGGTTCTGATTTTCCTGCTTGGTGCAACAGAGATAAATATCGGAGTGAATAATCAAGTGAACACCGGCAGGATTGTCGGAGGTAATTGTCGCCAGGGCGATGGTGATATTATTAAAGAACGGCGCGAGCTGGAGCAGTTTAAACATCTCGTTATTGACGGGATTTTTACTGTCAACGTCCGTTGCGGACAAAAATCCGAGGTATCCGTAACCGCCGATAAAAATCTTTATTCCTTGATTACCACCGTGGTTGAAGACAACACGTTGCATCTTTCGACCAGCGAATCCTATTGTACCCAAGCCTCCTTCGTAATTGATATTGTCCAGAAAGAAATCGGATCGATAACTGCCGACGGCAGCAGCGAAATGGTTGTTGACTGTAATTCATTTGAGGATGACAAATTGTCGGTCGAACTTCGTGGGACAAGCATCATGAAAATCTCCGGGGCCGTCGATTCGTTTACCCTGAATGTTCAGGATACAGCCGAAATAGATGCCTCTGAATTCAAGGCAGGAAAAGTTGACATCAAGGCAAGCGATGCCACGGTGGCTCGTATCAATGTTTCGGAAAGATTAACCGGCATGGGAAGCGATGCGAGTGAAATACTCTATAAGGGGCAGCCGCAGATCGTAGAGGTGGACGCCCAGGATGTAAGCGAGTTTACACCTGAAGATTAAGCTGAAATGATTTTCCCTGCATTGTTCTCTCTGCTGTTGTAATCATTATCCCGTTCTCATCCGGAGTGCGCAGAATAGAGGCGCTCCCGGTGTTTTCTTTCAATGAAACCGCAAGTCCCCTTAAGCAACTCTCCCGTATTGGTCGTCTACAGCGAATGAGCCGTTACATCCTCTTTTTTCAATCGGCATGATTACCTGACAATCGAGCCCTTTTAGCCTTGATCGGCTTAGCTCTTCGTAAAGTCGACACTTATGGAAGCTAATTTGTTTATATCGCTTATTTTTGATGTTGCTTTGAGGTCGACTGTTGTTCCATGGGCAAAAACCTCTCCACCGTTGACCTCTTCCTGATATGCGTGGATTTTTTTGCCCTCGGCAGATAACAGGTAAATAGTCGCATATCCCCTGATCATCGATTGGGAAACATTTTTTATCTTTGCCGTCACTATCACTGTGCCGCTGCTTGTGTGAAATTCAGCTGCGAGATCTTCGACAACAACCATTCGCTGCTCAAATTGCACAGGGCTGAGAGATTGCCCGGCCGGAGTTGATGTTGCGATGAGAAAAATCAAGCCGGCTGAGACAAAGAATGCGTGAAGAGAGGATGCTTTCATTGTTGTCGTTCTCCGTAAAAGGTAAATGTGCGGTATTGCTTCTTGCGGGAAGTGAAGTCACATGCCGCAAAATATAATGCCGCTTATTCTGGTGACGGATGCAGAATTGCAGGCGGGGATACATTGAGTGATATGCGATCCAAACCAGTACCTGCTTGATAAGACTATCATTTAGGACCAGAAGCTGTCAAGGACCTGAAGATCGAATTGATAAATAGGAAGGGTATGGTATGGTACCGGTGTTTTACCGGTCTTCGGAGGCAAAAGTCCGCATCCCGTTCTTTATGATTGGCCATCGAACGTGGTGAAAGGAAACATTTTTCAGACGGCAAAATTCCTGAGGCAGGTGATCCTTCATCTCCTTTTCTTTAAAGATTAACTATCCATTCATTGCATAACGTGGCTTGGTCAAAACATTTCTTTGTCTTTCCTCTGCTGTGCTTCTTTCTTGCGCTGCCATTTCGATCGGTCGATGCAATGGGCAGCTGGAGCCTGTTGCAAGCTATCGATTTGACGCTTTCAGAAAGTGACGCAGCGCATGATTTGCGGGACAACCTCCTGCTCAGCAGGATGGAAATTAACAGCGCCGAACATCGTTTTGATACAAGGCTTGTACCGTTGACAAGCTTCGGTGTCAGACAAGGGACCGGTTCACAACAAATCGGATTGGAGTTTCGAAAAGAGACAAGTCTTGGCAGTTCGGTATCTTACGGTATGGTCGGCAATAGGATTGATGACAGTACCGGCTATGCTGTGGAAAATTCGACCAATGCCAAAGCTTATGTGCGAATATCACAGGGGCTCTTCCGACGCTGGGGGACAAAATATAACCTCAACGACCTCAATGCTGCCGAGTTGCGTGCCAAGGAAGAGGAAATCAAGACCGAGCGGGCAAGACAGACACTTATCTTAAGTACAGTAAAAAAGTATTACGACCTTGTCCTTGCCGAACAGTTACTGGCAAAGGCGGAGAGATCTTTTGAGAGAAATAAGGAGCATCTCAATTCTGCAGTATCGCGGCAATCGGTAGGCCTCGTTTCCAAAGCCGATGTATACAGAGCCGAACTGGCGGTTCTTGATGCCGAAAGTGCTCAGGAAAGCCAGCTGCGGCAAAAGCAGAGGGGGGAAGATGCATTACGGGAGATGGCAAGGGTATCTGACGATGCAGTATTGCGTGTTGCAGAAACCATCGAAAAAATGGTTCCGGTCATTCCCGAAGCCTGGGAAGAAGAGCTTCTTCTCACCCGGCTGGACTGGCAGGCACATCGCGTAAGTGTCGAGATAAACGAACTTGAGACGTTTAAGGCGAAACAGGATCTTGCCCCCGATATCGGCCTGAGTTTTGTCCTGGAACAAAGAGGCGAGGGGAATTCCTCTGAAGATGCACTTTCCCTTGATCAAACCAACTGGGCTGTTCAGCTGGAGATGATGTCATCTTTTGACAGCTTCAATGAAATGAACGTCCTGCTGAGGAAAAAGATCGAGAAAGCGAAATTGCAGCGCGGCAAAGAGGCTCTGCAGAGAAGAATAACAAGGGAGGCGAGAGAGGCCTTTCAGGACTTGCTTTCAGAGGACAGAAATAACCAGATCAGCAGGAGACGTCTTCAGCAGGCGGAGATGGCCCTCGATCTGGCCAAGATCCGTTATGAAAAGGGGCTTTCCGATAATTTAGAGGTGCTCGACGCGGAAACAGCGTTTTCCGATGCCGAGGTAAATATTTCCAGGTCGCTTACAGCCTACAATATAGCGGCTGTCACGTTTGCGTACAATCTTGGTGTCCTGGATAGACAATGGGTGGAAATGTCTCTTGACGACTGATATTCCCGCAAATCCTGAATCTCGTGGGACAATCTATGGCTCCAACTAGAATTACAACGTACAAGACTCTTTTTGCAGGAATTATTGTCCTGCTTGTATCTGCTTGGTTTGCCTGGCAATATCTGTTTGACGCCGGGGCCGGCGTGAAACAGCTTTCCCGGCTTATCACAGTTGAAAGACGATCGTTTTCCCTGCAGGTTATCGAGCGGGGGGTGATCAGTCCGGCCGGCATTTCGCCGATAAACTCGCAGATTTCCAGTAATCAGGCGAAAATCGTCTGGTTGGTAAAAGAGGGTACGGTAGTAAAGAAAGATATGATAGTCGCCCGTTTTGATACAAAACCTTTTCTCGATACTCTGCAGAAAGCCGAACAAGCGTTCGCCGATGCAAAAGCGACTTTCATGGCGGCAGAAAAAATGCTTTCACTGCAAAAAGAGGAAGAGGAAGGGAAGCTGGAAGAGGCCACCAGAAAGGTCGAGATTGACCGGATCCAGGCCGATAATATTTTCAACGGAGCCGGACCGCTGAAGAGAAAAACGCTGGAGCAGCAACTGCATCAGGAGGAAAGGACTCTTGATTTGGCCCGGAGCGAGCTGGAGGATCTTGATGTCCTGTTGGAAAAAGGCCATGTCAGCCAGAGAGAAAGGGATAAAGCGGTGGATAAAGTGTCAACCGCTACGGAACAATTGACAGTAGCTCGAGCAGAGCTTGACAATTTCAACTCGTATACCTGGCCGCAGATGCAGCGGGAAGCGCAGCTGCTGGTCAACGGCGCGGAGAGTAATCTCGAGAGAGTCAAACGGACGGCGGAGCTTCTTATTCAGAATCGAGAGGCGGAGGTGGAGAAGAGTCGACGCAATGGAGAAAGCAAGCTTGCGGCTCTCAATCATGCTAAAAATGAAATTATCAATTGCGACGTCCTGTCGCCGACCGATGGTATACTCCTATACCCGGAACTTCCCAGGGAAAATGGCCGAAGAAAAATTCAGATCGGCGACTCCGTCTGGGTCGGCCAGACTTTTCTCGAGGTGCCCGATACGAGTGCCCTGATTGCCGAGATCCATGTGAGGGAGGTCGATGTCGCCAAAGTAGCCGCAGGAATGCAAGCGGAGATTGAGGTCGATGCATTCCCCGGCAGAGTCTTTGCCGGTGCCGTCGAATCGGTGGCTTCCTTGGCGAAAGAAGATGAAAATGACGGAAATATCAGAAGATTCTATGCGCGTATCCGCCTCGTGGGAGATACCGATGCAATTCATGTGGGAATGTCCGTCACCACCAGAATTGTCTACCGGGAAGTCTTGGATGCCGTCGCGGTACCTCATAGTGCGATATTTTACCACGGCACCCAGCCGATGGTTCGGCGGAAGCATCAGGATACCTCGCATGACGTGCCGGTCGCCGTTGGCGCGCGAGGTCAGTTGTGGACTGAAATCCTGGATGGAATTGCAGCAGGGGACATGGTGTATGTCGAGGGACAGTAAGTGTTGACCGTGTTGCTGGAAGCACAGAAGGTGAGCAGATTTTTTCACTCCGGGAAGAACAGGAGCTTTGCCTTGCAAGAAGTTTCCGTGGCTGTTCGATCAGGAGAGTTCCTGGTGATTACCGGGCCGTCCGGGGCCGGCAAGTCGACGCTGCTCAATCTCCTGGGAGGCCTGGACCGACCGTCCCAGGGCGACGTGCGCTATAACGGCAGAAGACTTGCGGCGATGAATGACAGTCAGGTAGCCATGTTGAGGAATATCTCCTTCGGCTTTATGTTCCAAACTCCGCATCTTCTTACCGACAGAACTGTAGCTGAAAATGTCTCCCTGCCTTTTCATTACGGTACTCCGATTGCGCAGAACGAGATACAGGATCGTTGCCGGGAACTTCTCGAGTACATCGGCATGGCCGATATGGCCGGTCGATTCCCCGATACTCTGTCGGGAGGAGAAATGCAGCGGGTGGTCTTTGCCCGGGCTCTGGTGCGGAGGCCGAAGGTTATTTTCGCCGATGAACCTACCGGCAGTCTCGATGCAGATAACTCCGAGAGGATTCTTGTTCTTTTGCAGGAGCAGACCCGGCAGGGTTGTGCAGTCGTCATGGTAAGTCATGACCCGGAAGCAGTCCGGTATGGCAGTCGGGTCATTCGGCTGGAAAAAAATCATTCTCACACCTGATCGGCCATGTTATCGCAACCACTGCTGCTTGACATCAACGATGCCTGGAAAAATCTCTGCAGGCGGCCGCTGCGATCTCTCTTGAGCAGTCTTGGCATCGGCATTGGCGTAACTGCGCTCATTGCCATGCTGTCCATCAGCGAAGGGGCGAAACTGGTGGCGTTCCGGAAGATAAGCTCCATGGGCATCAATACCTTGCGGGTGGAAGCCCTGCCATCGAGATCACAGCGAAGCGACAGCTCAATCAATTTGTCCCAGGGACTCAATCATGAGGATGGCGTCCAGCTTGAGCAGTGGCTTGGCACAAGGGGGAAGGTGGGAGCCTATGCCCGAAAGGATAATGTCCTGGTCAGGGCAGGAAATAAAACTGTGGCGGCTACCGTTCTGGGTGTCAATGCCGGATGGTTCGGTGCGGAAAAATTGACTGTTGAACAGGGGCGGTTGATAGATGACGGCGATATTGCCTACCGCGGCAATTCCTGTGTTATCGGCAGTTCTCTCGCGTCGGCTTTACAGATCGATATCCTTTCAACCATTCAGCTTGCCCATTATCCCTCGACGGTTGTCGGCCTGGCCGCCAGGAGAGGTCGCCTGCTCACTGAAGGAACCGGACTCTCTGCCCTTGATTTTGACAATACGGTTATTGTGCCTCTCTCCAGTATGCCTTTTGCAAAGAGCATCGCCGGTCGAGTTTTGCTGGATGGGCTGGTCATTTCCCTGGAGGTTACACAGGAAGGGGCGATACTGTCCATTGCCGAACAAATAAAACAATTACTCGCCCGAAACCATCGAAACGTCGATGACTTCAATATCGTCGTGCCGGTAACCCTGCTCAGGGAAGCCTGGGAAAGCCAGAGGGTTTTTTCATTTATCATGGGCGCGATTGCCGGCCTCTCCCTTCTGGTCGGAGGAATTGGCGTCATGAATGTCATGCTGGCTAATATCTCGGAACAGACAAGAGAAATCGGTTTACGGATGGCGGTCGGGGCATCGCGGGCGAGAATTATCAGTCTCTATCTTTGGAACTCGATCCTGCTGACGCTGTCGGGAGGTCTTTGGGGAACATTGGCCGGAGTACTGCTTGCTCTGGGGATTGAGAATGTGGCCGGCTGGGAGGTGGTTTTTTCAACATTCAGCCTCATAATCGCGCCACTTTCGGCCATACTGACCGGGATTATCTTCGGACTTCACCCGGCCCGGAGGGCGGCTGCTCTGGACCCGGCTCTGGCTCTGCGCGATTCTTAAGGTTCCCGCCAATTCTGAGAGCTAGCGATCAACCACCATTGCCGTCAGTCCTTCCCGGCGGAGGGTGGTCAGCAGGTTGGCGGTATCCTCTTTCGTCTCAAAGGCCCCAATGAGAAGACGCGTCAGCGGTTGATTGCTCCCAGTCTCTCGAACATAACTGGTGTATGGCATGTGTTGCAGTTCTGCAAGCCTGTCCCGCAGGGTTTTAAAACTCTCCAGAGTTCCTGCGCTGCCTATCTGGACGGCATATGGCATATTTCTGATCATGCCGTCGGAAATCTCATCTTTTTCCAGACTCTGTCTGGTAAGCTCCGCCTCTTCCCTTGTGGCAAAGGATCCGACAAAAATACGGTGCCAAACCCCCTGATCCTTCAATGTAATCGATGCAGTAAAAGACGGATAGCCGGTTCTTCTCAGCATCGCGGCAACGCGATAGCATTGCTGTTGCGAGCGACTGGAACTGATCTGCACCGTGAACGGAAGCTTTTCATCTATGGCCAGAATGTTTTTCTTTGAGAATTCGAACCGTTTCTCGCCAATGCCTGAACCTGCGTTGGGATTGACTCCCGGTTTCACCCTGGCTTCTATTTCGACTGAACCGTCTTTCGGTAGTTCCCCGGCTTCTTTTACCGCCTGTTTATGTAACGTATCGAGTTCAATAAGTCTTTTTTCTATAAGGCTTAAGTTTCCGCCAAATGCCGCGGGCGTCAACTGAAAGAAAAACATCAAGCATACGAGATAAAGAGGAATCTTCACGATTGCACCTCAGGTTAATGTTTGTAGAAACGTCTTGATTCTTTAGAGTCGCCAGGGCAGGAGTTACCAACTATTTGTCATTTCCCGATGGTGACGAATGGAGTTTTGGTCCTCCTGAGGTCATTTCAGTCTTATTTGCGCTGTTGTTCTCCGCAACTGTCGGTTGAATCGTGTCCTTTCCGGAGGATGTATCCTGCAGGAGGTTGTTTTGGTCTCTCACCAGCCGGAAGCCTATATAATTACTTTTTGTTTCTGCCCATACTCCGAGGCGGGATGTGACCGTAAGCTGTCTTTCTTTTGAATTCCACCCTCCTCCGCGGATTGTATAATTTCCGCATTTTCCCGAATATTCCCGGGGCGACTGATCTCCAGGTGCATTTACATAATTTTCCACCCAACAGTCTTGTACCCACTCCCATACATTTCCAGCCATATCATAAAAACCGGAGGTATTTGCTTTAAAACTTCTTACCGGCGAAGTTTGCTGGGTTTTGCCAATAATTCCACAGCCGTTACAGTTGGCCATGTCGGGAATGAGGGAATTGCCCCAGGAAAATTTTGCCCCGGAACCGGCACCTGCAGCCCACTCCCATTCGGTCTCGAAGGGTAGTCTGTAGAGTATGCCCGTCTGTGCAGTCAGCCACTTGGCATATGCCTGAGCATCATGCCAGCTGACGTTGATCACCGGGCGATCTTTCTTTCCCCATCGTGAGTCATCCGGGAAAGGAAATCCGGTTTCGAGACAAAATTTTTCAAAATCGTCAAAAGTGACCTCGGTCATCATCATCTGCACCGGTTTTTCGATTTTCACATAATGAGCAGGTTTCTCTGAAAAATTCTTGCTGCCCATCATGTACGTTCCAGTGGAGAGCGGTAGAAACGGCGGTCCTTGCCCGCCGGAAGCCAGATTGTCTCTTTCGCCGGCGGGACCTTCCTCCTGGGTCAAATCTGCCGGTTGCCCTTCCTCAGGCGCATTTTTCGGATCGGGTTGCTCGGAAGCAATCTCCGTATTGCTCCGGCTTGAAGATTGAGGTTCATTTTTCTCGATGACCGCCTGAGATGTACGGACACTTTGAACCAGCTGCCCATAGGCTATCTTCTGTCCGGGTTCTTCATCGATTATTTTCGCAGTAGCAGTGTTGGTGCCGATTTCCGCGATTTCGATTTTTCCCGTGTGGATCTGTTCGACCTCGAGTACTTCACCTGTTTTCGGGTGTTTAATTACTTCCCCTTCCTTAAAGACTATAAATTCCAGGCCGAGTTGCAGCCCTGAGTCGGCCCCCAGGTCAATCAGTACAGAGTCGCCTCGTTTTTTTACGACATAGCCGGTAAGAGGGAAATTCTTGACTATCCTGGACGTCAGAAGTTCTATGACTTTTTTGAGGTTCTCGTTGGTATTGCTGCGGATGTTTTCGGCGGCAACAATGGAACCGGTATTGACATTGATGATCCTGGCGTTAACCTCGATTGTCTCCTGAAACTGGAGAACCGAACCGGAAATAATCGTTTTGACCCCAAGGATTTTTCCCAATTGGGCGGAACTGTTTTCATCGATCAGACCTGTCATTCCGAGCTTTTGTTCTTCGACAATCTTACGTAGCAAAGCCCGTTCGACAACCTCGAAGCGGCCATCCTGAACCAGGGTTGTGGTAAACCATTCGGCAACAATACCCCCCATGTCTTTTGTGGTGAAGGAATCGCCGCGAAGCTCGAAATCAAGGACTGCAATTTTTGTCTTCTTGAAATCGGCGTAACATGACGTGGTGAAGATGATGAATGCCAAGGCAAATGTTAGAAAAGCACCGCTTATTTTTCTGATGGCCATTGAGTATCTCACACATTCTGGGAAAGCAGATCAAGTTCTTCGAGAATGCCGCGTTTCACCTGAACACTTCTCGATAAGGGGCATTGGATCAGTTGCTCCGGAGGCGATCCTGGATCTCTGTTATCATCTCGGCATGTTCATGAAAAATTCTGTTGTAAGGATGCCACTGTACGCCGTTGCCCGACCACTCGGCCACATCTTTGATCCGATACATTAAAGGTTCGGAGGAAACGAGGGTGGCAATGAGCTGACAGCGCAGCAGGAACTCTCCGTTCTGTGTTTCAAATTTCTTGACGGTATATTTTGTTTGAAGGTATCCCGATTCATAATTGAGTTCTTTGACATTTGAAGAGCGTTTTATCACCGCATCAATCATGATCTGCCAGGCATTTCGCGCATCGAGATCGGCCCCTACCGGAATCTGAACCCAGGTGTTGGTAGCTGGAGAACTTGTGGTCGCTTCCCACAGTGGACTCGGGGTGAGTTTGACGGAGATTTCCCTTTTTCCCAAGGACGGGAGATTTCTGTTGACCAGAAATTCCTGTTCGAAAAAGCCTTCTTTTGCGATCAGCAGCTTATATTCCTGGCTGGTTGTAAAATCAAAAGGGTACTTGAAAGGAGTGACCTGTGATGATTTCAAGCCATCAATGGTGACCGTTGCCCCTGGAGGAGTTGTTTTGATTTCCGTATCAAGCGTTGTTTTTGCACAACCGGAAAAAAGAAGAACACATATAAACAGGATGGGAAACACATTGTTCATTGTCATGATCGATACCTCTGTAGTCAATTATCACGCTGCAACTTCTCGTGGTGAACGTATACGTATACTCAACAGGCTGTGTTAACGCATTACTCGATAATAAGGTTTTTCTGGTAGGTAACAAAAAAACCTTGAAAATCTTCCTCATGAATATATGGCAGAATATTAAAAACGGTCCATCCTTTGCGGGCATATTCATCGTTGGATTTGTTAAGCTGTTCTGTTGCCTTATTTGGGTCTTTTTCTTTCATGAAAACAGTAAGAGTTTTTTGGCTTGCGGCCATTTCCGTTCTTGCGGCAAGACTTTCAGGCAGGAGGGGTGCCGGTTCCGATGAGGCAACAGCCAAGCAAATGCTTGAAAAAAGAAAAAACAGAGAGAGAAAAGATGCAACAATACGCCCTTTCATAGAACCTCCTGATGAAATTTTCGAGTATGATAAAAGAGAAACGGTTAATTCGGCAAGTCATCAATATTATGAGACTTTTCCGTGTCTCGCAGATGTCGCCGGATGAGAGCAGACGAATGGGTGAATGCCTGAAGAAATTTTATACTTTTTACACGATCGTTTCAAGGTGCTTTTATTGTCGGAAGCGAATGAGGAAAAGTGAAGCAGAGGAAAGAAATGCAGTCTGATCTGAGAAAAACGAAACTCATATCATCTATATCATCTGTAATTATAATCCTTGCAGCGGATTCTCGCAGTTAAGGGAACTATGCAAGGTGAGGGCATTTTCCTTTCGAGCGGAAAATGCCGTTTTCTTGATTGTTTATGAGTGCAGATTCTCTGAGAAGGCTGTGGCCCCCCGTCAGCGATATTTTTGTTCGAAGCCGAGGAGTTCGAGGCTCGAGATCATGGACTTCAGGGCTCCACTGCTCCAGCGAATATAGAGATCCTGACTCTTGCCGTCGGTAATTAATCCTGCTGAATGAGCCGCATAATATCTCAACTCTGATAATTTTTCGTCTACATAGCAATCTGTGATGCCGAATCTTTTATAATATTTTTCTATTTCGTGCGACAGGGTGATAATGGATGCGTAGGCTTTATATTGTTCAACTTGCGAGGCGCCATCCATGCTTTTTAACAAGGTATCGATGGCAGAAGCAGTGAGAGTGAAATCAACCATGTTTTTTCCTATCCTCCAGATGGGCAAAGGTTATTCTGTGAAAAAGCACATTGACTGGATCAATAAAAAAGAAACAAGTGCGAGCGCGACTGGAACATATTCAGATCTCCTCCTTTGTTTTGGAATCTTAAAATCAGGAAAAATTGAAAAACTAACGAGGATCGGCCGGAAACGGTTTAATAATGTTTGTGAAGCTGGTTAGCCTCGATTCCGTGCTCAGCTCATTGCAACTCATCGATTTTTCGTATCTTTCAGCCTGAACAATTCCTATATAACAAAGATTCGTATCAGCTTTAAAGTTTCACCTCCTTATTAAAAAAATGGCTCCTATTATTTAAAGGGTGCCGGTTGCAGATAATTTGTGGTCCGCTAAACCTAACATTACATTCGTGTTTTTGTCTAGAAAAATTATTCATAATATCAGTATGGTTGCAGAAAAGTATTAGATAATTGTTAAAAAGGCCGCCCCCCAAATAGCAATTACGGTCTAAGTGATAACGACTTTTGCTCTCCTCACTCGTGTGGAAGACTGTATTAACCACCAAAATTCAATAGCTTAATAAAATGGTTTGGTGTGGGGACAAGTATCTCCGGCTTCCGATCGTTGAATGGATGCAGCGAAGTGTATTATTTTTCTTCAGAAGGGATATTTTTAAAGATGAGTGGAGTGCAGCAGTTTTCTTGCTATCTACAACAAATGTGTTAGGATGGCTGGCAGAGCGCACCGAATCGCCAAGGTTGTAACCTCCCAACTTAAGATAAGATTTCCTGGTGTAAAGCTGACGCCCTTAACAATTTTGAAGAGCGAAAGATACTTCCGGATTACCCGAAACGATGGGTTACGGATGGAGGAGAGAGATGCTGAAAGCGGTGATCGAGGGTGTACTTGTTCTGATAGTTGTAATGTCTCTTGCCCTTGGCGGTCTTGCTGTCGTGTTTTCGCTCTACGCTGAAGAAGTAAGGGAGTCGATCCAGCTCAGTTCCAAATATCCGGACAAAATCCAAATTGGCTCAGCGTTTCGGTGAAAACCGGCGCCATTCCTTGCCGATAATAAGGCGCGCGCCGCGGGCGTAGGTGAGGTAGGACCAGGCCCACTGGAACAGGACCAGTATCCGGTTCCGGAAGCCGGACAGGTAGTAAATATGAACCACCAGCCAGGCCCACCAGGCGAGCATGCCGCTCAGGCGCAATCCATGGGTCTCCGTCACTGCCCGGCTTTTGCCGATGGTAGCCATCTGCCCTTTATCCCAGTAACGGAAAGGTTTACGCGGCTTGCCCTGCAGTTCGGCGCGCAGCAGCCGGCCGAGATAGCGCCCCTGCTGCAGGGCCACGGGGGCGATGCCGGGCAGAGGGCGATCCTGCGGATCGAGGGCGTGGGCCTGGTCGCCGATGACAAAAATGTTGGGATATCCCGGCAGCGACAGGTCGGGCTCCACCTTGATCCGGCCCATCCGATCTTTTTCGCCGGGGAGATTATCGTTCAGTGCCGGTGCCCGTACTCCTGCCGCCCAGAGTACGGTGGCTGCGCGGATTCGCTCCTCTCCCACCTCGACTTCCTCAGCTGTGATCCGGCTCACCCGGCTGTTGATCCAGACCTGCACTCCCAGCCGCTCCAGGTCGTGAACCGCCTGCCGGCGCAAGGGTTTGCTGAAGCTCGGCAGGATGGTTGGCCCCGCTTCAACCAGAATGATGCGGGTCAGCCCCGGATCGATATTGCGGAAGTCGCGGGTCAGGGTGTAGCGGCTCATCTCGCCGATCGCCCCAGCCAGTTCCACCCCGGTGGGACCGCCGCCGATGACGACAAAGGTCTGCATTTTTTTTTGCCGGTCGGGGTCCTTGCTTTGTTCCGCCTGTTCAAAAGCCGTCAGCACCCGGCGGCGGATTTCTGTCGCCTGCTCGATCGATTTGAGTGCCGGGGCGTACTCTTCCCACTCTTCATGGCCAAAGTAGCTGTCCTCCACGCCGCATGCCAGCACCAGATAATCGAAGGGATAGCTGTCATCGGTGTCGGTGATGACAGCCTGCTGTTGCAGATCCACCTGCTTCACCTCGGCCTGCAGCACGCTAATATTGCGTTGTCCCGATAAGATGGCGCGGATAGGGACGGCAATATCGGCCGGCGACAATGCCGCCATCGCCACCTGGTATAAAAGCGGTTGAAACAGGTGATGGTTCCGGCGGTCGAGGAGGGTGATGTCGATTTCTGGACAGTTGCGCAAGGCCTTGGCTACATTGAGGCCTCCGAAGCCGCCGCCGACGATGATGATCCGTTTGTTCATAAAATCATCCGGTGTGGGAAGCCGAAGGTGACAGAGTGTGCCACGGTTGTGGCTTGTCAGGGTTTATAATAGACAGAAAAAGATTATAATAAGGGGCACAAAGAAAGAAAGGGGTCTGAAGGAAAAGCAGGCAGGAATTCGTCTTTTATATATTCGCGATGACAACCGTCCGCCGATGGCAATCGTGCGAGAGCGGGTGGCTTCTCAAGCTGAAGAAAAAGGAGGAAAAATGCTCATTATAATCGGTGGCGATGCGGCAGGAATGAGCGCCGCATCCAAGGTTCGGCGTCTGCAGCCTGAGGCGGAAATAACGGTTTTTGAGCGCGGTCCCTTTACATCTTTTTCGGCATGAGGCATTCCCTATTATGTCGCCGGTCTGGTCGACAGGAAAGATGCACTTATCGCCAGAACAACGCAAGCGTTCCGCGAAAAATACAACATTAACGTCTTGACCAGGCACGAGGTAACCGTCGTCGACCCGGAAAAGCAGGAGGTTCTGGTAAGGGACCTGAACTCTTCCACCGAACACTGGGAACATTACGATCAATTGCTTTTTGCCACCGGGACAAAACCGGTCCGACCGCCACTCGAGGGTATCGGCAGCCCTAACATCCACGACGTACGCAACCTGGTGAGCGGATCACAACTCAAACAGGCACTCGCCATACAGCAACCGAAAACTGCGGTAATTGTCGGCGGCGGGTATATCGGCCTGGAGATGGCCGAAGCATTGCTTCTACGTGGCCTGAAGGTCAGCATGGTTCAGCGCAGCGCTCAGGTCATGGCCACCCTCGACCCGGATATGGGCGAACGCATCGGTCAGGCTCTCCGGGAAAAAGGTGTCGATCTCCATGTCTCTGAGACGGTACAGGGCTTTGAACAGAAGGATGGCCTGGCCGTTGCCGTTACTACCGATAAACAGACTCTCCCGGCCGATCTGATTATTCTCGGCCTAGGGGTAAAGCCCAACAGTGAATTGGCAAAAAATGCCGGTATTCCGCTTGGACCGAAAGAAAGTATCAAGGTCAACGAATTGCAGCAGACCGCAACTCCCCATGTCTGGGCGGCGGGAGATTGCGCCCAGTCCTTTCACCTGGTCAGTCGCAGACCGGTATATGTGGCATTGGGGACTGTAGCCAATAAACAGGGCCGGATAGCCGGGATGAATCTCGGGGGCCGGTACGCCACCTTTCCCGGAGTAGTCGGAACGGCAATAACCAAGTTCATGGATACCGAATGCGCCAGGACCGGCCTCAGCGAAAGGGAAATAAGGGCACTTGGCCTGCAGTATACAACCGGCCTGATCGAAGGGTATACCTTGCCCCGCTATTACCCGGGATCTTCGCCGATATGTGTAAAAGTGCTGGCGGAGAAGGGATCGGCTCGATTGCTCGGGGTTCAGATAGTCGGCGGCCCGGGATCGGCCAAACGCATCGATACGGCGGCAACCGCCCTCCATGCCGGTTTTTCCCTGGAGGATCTGCTCTATCTTGATCTGAGTTATGCGCCGCCTTTTGCCGGAGTCTGGGATCCGATAGTCATTGCCGCCAGAATGGCTCTGAGAGAAGGATGATTTCAGGCAGTGGAGTGTGTGTGGGGGGGGGCTGCCGTCGGCGGAAGTCGAAACAGCTCGGCTGCTGCCGTCGCAGGGGAAAGACCATCGCGTTTTTACTTGACCGCATTGCAGCCAGATGGTCAAAGCCGTTTGAGAAGGATTTGCTTTAATAAAAAATCAATCGGCGGCAGAAAATTTCCCCAGGTTAAAGGACCATGTCAAAAAATCTCTACATTACCGCTCTCGAACCAAAAAGCGGCTTGTCCCTGATCGCCCTGGGGGTCATGGAATTTCTTGTTCGCAACCTTGTAAAAGTGGCTTTTTTCAGGCCTATTGTCAATGTCCGGCGGTATAAGGACGGTGTCGATGAAATCCTGCACCTGATCAAGGCGCATTACAATCTCGATATCCCCTGTGACCAATTGTACGCGTATACCTTCGAGGAGGCGAGGAGCCTGGTTTCCGATAAGAAAAACGACAGACTCCTGGAGGGCATTCTCGATAAATACAAGGCGCTCGAGAATGAATACGATTTTGTCCTCTGCCTGGGAACGGACTATGAAAGCGAATCCGCGGCCTTTGAGTTTGACCTGAATGTCGAGATCGCCAACACCCTGGGTTGTCCGGTATTGCTGCTGGCCAACGCTCATGAGGGTTCCGTGGAGGGGGTGGTGAAATCGTGCCGGTTTGCCATGGAAGCGTTCGAAGATAAAGGCTGCAACATTCTCTCTATCATCGTCAACAGGGCACCCGCTCAGCTGCAGCAGCGGATCCTGCAGTCTCTCAAGGAACAGCTTCAGGGAAAGCCCGAGCTTATCTACGTCATCCCCTACGAGGAGATGCTCGACCGACCGACAATGGGGGAGATTGTCAAAGCTCTCGATGCAAAGGTTATCTGCGGCAGAGAACAGCTCAACCGGACAGTGTCGCGTTTTGTGATAGCAGCAATGAATCTCAGGAATTACCTGCCGCGACTCGCCAACGACAACCTGATCATCACCCCCATCGACCGGCTGGATATAATCCTTGGCACACTGGCTGCCTATAGATCAAGCAATTTGCCCAACATCGGGGGGATAGTCTTGACGAGTTATATGCAGCCCGACGATCTGTTGCGCAGTCTTCTCCAGGGGATGGAAGATCTGGTGCCGATCATCAAAGTGGAGGAAGATACCTTCACCACCGCAACGAAAATCAAGGCAATCCACCATTGCATTACCCCGGAGGCCCCACTGAAGATCGCAGCCGGCCTCGGACTCTTTGAGTCCCATGTCGACACTACGGAATTGCGAAACAAGATAATCGGTTACAGCCTGTTGTTCACCTCGCCCAAGATGTTTGAGTTCAGTCTTATTAAACGTGCCCGCGAACACAAACAGACCATTGTTCTGCCGGAAGGTGAGGAGGAGCGGATTCTGCGGGCGGCAGAAATACTCCTGGCCCGGGACGCCGTCAAGATTGTCCTGCTGGGCAGAAAGCAAGTGATAAAAAAGAAAATTCTGACCCTGGGGCTGAACCTGGCCGGTGCAGCGATCATCGAGCCGACGGAGTCGAAAATGTTTGAGGACTATGTCGCAACCTATTTTGAACTGAGAAAACACAAAGGTATCACCCCCGATAACGCCAGGGATGTGATGTCCGGCGTCAACCATTTCGGCACGATGATGGTCTATAAAAACCATGCAGACGGCATGGTCTCCGGTTCGGTCCATTCCACCCTCAACACGGTCCGGCCCTCCCTCGAGTTCGTCAAGACCAAGCCCGGCAGCACCATCATGTCCTCGATCTTTTTGATGTGTCTGGAGGACCGGGTTCTTGCCTACGGCGACTGTGCCGTCAACCCCCGGCCAACTTCTGAGCAACTGGCCGAGATTGCGATAGAATCCTCGAAGACTGCGAGCCTGTTCGGGATTAAACCAATGGTCGCCATGCTCTCCTATTCCTCGGGTACGTCCGGAATAGGCGAAGAGGTGGAAAAGGTGAAAAAGGCAACGGAGATTGTCAAGCGGCTGGCCCCCGAGTTGCTCATCGAGGGGCCGATCCAATATGACGCCGCTGTGGATGCCACGGTGGCCAAGGCCAAGATGCCGAACAGCAAGGTCGCCGGCAAGGCAACCGTCTTCATCTTTCCGGACCTCAACACCGGCAACAATACCTACAAGGCGGTTCAGCGCTCCGCCAAGGCTGTGGCTATCGGCCCAATCATGCAGGGGCTGAACAAACCGGTCAACGACCTCAGCAGAGGCTGTCTTGTCCCGGATATCGTCAACACCGTGGCGATTACCGCCATCCAGGCCCAGGCCCAGAAGGGGCTGATTTGAGTCATGGCGGCAGAAAGCATAACTTAATGTCTGAAGATATGAGGCATCAAATCAGACAATCACCCCAAACAAACGGAGCCCAAAGGCGATGAAGAGGAGAGCAACAATGGCGATTTTCACTCGATATCGAGAGGACGATACCTTCGATTCTGCCATTATTGAAGACCGGTTGGCGACCAGGGCGGTTTTATCCGATTTCTTGAGTCGATTTTTTAAAAGCAACCGATCGACATAGGTAAATGGAGCTTTGGCGATCTTCTCTTTTCCCTGTATGGCATTTTTAGGATCAAACAGCAGATCGAGAAGATGTGTTGCCGGTACCTCTTTGCCGAGGGTGTTGGAGCATCCGGCACAATAGGTTATGACCCTCTTGCCGGAAGCTTCGTTTTTCCTGATTGTCCTCCAGCCGGCGGTTATGGCAGGAGCTATGAATGCTGCTGCGGCGCCTTCACCACAGCAGATAGCTCTGTCACGGTTGTGTTTCATCTCCTCGAGTCCGGCACCCGTTCCAGCAACCAATGTGCGTACCGCATCGTGGATTTTTGTCACCGAGCGTGTTGCGCAAGTATCGTGGATGGCGACGGTCTCGGCGAAAAACTCATTCCCAGGGGGGAGGGGAGGGTTCTCTGCCAACCACTCGTATATCGAACATGTTTCAAAACCGCCGGCGTATGCTTTAAAAGTGGCATAACAACTCGGGCAGGCGGTAAATATCCTTTTGATATTATTATTTTTGAGATGATCGGTCAGTTGAACCAAGGACTTCTCAAAATTTCCGTGCAACCCTAAGTCATGGGACGGTTTGGTGCAGCAATCAAGAACAATTCCGATAGTTGGATCGAGCTTTTTGCAATAGTCATAAACCGATTGAGTGACGTTTGACCGGGTTGCTGCAAGGGTACAACCGGGAAAGAAGATCGAATCACACCTTTCCGGAAACAGATACAGCGAAAATAATGGTGAAGTACCCCGTGCTTCGTAGCTGCAGAGTAGTTTGTGCCGGTTTTGGACCGATTTACTTTTTGCCGATAATGGAATGTTTTTTTGTAGAGTTCTGCGTATCTCAAGAAAGGCGGCAGAGCAGTCGAGATTTCCAGGGCACACAGCCTGGCAAAGTCCGCAGAGATTACAGGCAAAGACTGGAGAATCTTCCTTCTGGGGTCCCGACAGAAAGGCATTGCAAAGAGTACCTGGTGTACCGTGTTTCTGCAGGAAAGCACACTCTTTCACACAGAGGTTACAGGAAACACACCTCTTTGCTATCTCGTTTACTGCCGCCATCTTCTTCTCTATCCGTATGCCGGGAATCATGGTTATCGAACGCCGGCGACAGGTCGCTTGTTTCCGGACCATATTTTCTTGAGCAGGAAAGCAAGGACTGAAACGGCAAAAACCAGCAGCAAGCCAAAAACAAATTTCTGTGCCCCGCCGGTGAGCATTCCACCGGCATAGGAATACATCAGCGTTGCGGGAAGTTGCCCCAATCCCGTTGCCCAGAAAAAAGAACTGAAGCTCATCGAGGTAAGACCTGCCGCATAGCTGACAATGTCAAAGGATATGAAGGGAAGCAGTCTCGCAATAAGGATGGTGTGTTTGCCGTACTGCTGAAAGAATGGGTCTAACTCTTCCAGGGCAAATCGTGTCGTGATTTTCTCAGTTGCTTCTCGGCCTAATAATCTCGCGATGGCAAAACAGAGAGCGGCGCCGGCCATGGCACTGCTCCAGGAGAGGAGCGCACCCCAGGCCCAGCCGAACAAGGCGGCGTTTGCAAAGGTGATAAGAAATGCAGGCAAGGGGGCAATCAGCGCCTGGAAAAGCATGAGGCCGAAGGATATAACCGGTGCCATGACGCCGAAGCTTAAAATATATTCTTTTACGGATCCAACATCGCACTGACCAAAGAGCAGGATGAGCTGTTCAATGGCAGTGCGAATCGGTTCCACAAAAAAACAGATAAGCGGCAGCCCGATAAAAAATGGCAGTACTTTGATTGTCCTGGTCATTGTCAGCCGGTTTGGAATTTATGTTTTTTGCCTTGAAGGTGGTGTCGAGTTTGTCCGGATATCGGAAAATGCGCAATGCCCAACCAAGCCTGTATTCAAGACACACCAGTAAAAGAGCAGTCATTAAAGCAATTAATTCTTTTTGTCTAATTGTTAATATCTATCTGTGAGGTTGGAAGTATCGGTAAAATCTATTCAAATTCGGGATAGGATGTCGTTACTAGGGAGCGGGAAGAGGGCTCTCGGAAAGCAGAGGAAAGCGTTTTTTCGGGATAATGAAACATACTGACAGCTTGTGCCGGCAGTATAATGGTGGTAGCTTTCTCGCCATACCTTCTTCAAATTAAAGGAGTCTCCATGGAACGATTTTCAACCAGTCTCCTCGGCCAGGCTGAGACCTTGCTGCTGGCCACGGATGGATCCCATTTCAGCGACGGGGCTATCCAGGAAGCGATTTTTCTCGGTCAGGCATGTGGCACCCGGGTGGTTGTCCTGCATGTGGTGCCCATCGAGGCCGAATCGACTAAAGCTGCAAACTCGGCTGTCATGCAGCGTCAGCAGGAGATGGCTCCCCATCTGGATCAAATCCGCAAAATGGCACAGGACAGCGGAGTGGAGATTGAGGTCGTCGTGGTGGGCACCACCAGCCCTGAAAAGACCATCGTCGAGCAGGCGCGTTTACGCAAGGCGGATGCCATCCTCATGGGGAGGCACGGCAAAACCGGCCGTCTCTCCCAGCTGGTGGGGACCATGACCGCTAAAGTTATCGGTCAGGGGTTTCCGCGTGTTCTGGTGGTGCCGAAGGATTTTCTCATCACCGGCGCCCATGTCCTGCTTACCCTGGACGGTTCATCGAACAGCCTTCTGGCGGCACAGGAAGCTCTGAGCCTTGGTCGAACATGTACAACCCTGCAGCGCTTGACAGTCATTTCGGTGGTAAAAAAAGATGAAGAGCAGCCCCGGGCCCGGCAGATGGTCGACGAGTTCTGCGCCAGGTGCCGCGAGGAGAATCTGCGGGCAGTCTGCGACCCTCTGGTACTGACAGGCAAGCCCGCGAAGCTCATCAAGCAGACAGCGCTGGAGCGAAGGGTCGACATGATCCTGATCGGCGGGCGGGGCAAGAGTTTCATGGCAAAGATGCTTATGGGGAACGTGACCGAAAAAGTTATCGGCAAAGCCCACTGCGCAGTACTGGTAGTGACAGCCTGAGGATTGCCGCCTCTCCGTCCCGCGATCGTTTTGCGGTGGAGGATACCCGGACCCAATGAGGTTCCGGGGCTCTTTCAATAATTCTCTTTGGTAGGTTGTTTCATGTCCAATAAACTATTGGTGCGTTTCTTTCCCTTTCTCCTGTGGTTTCCGGTTTCCTCCATCATTTTGCGCGGGGATCTTGTCGCCGGCATCACCGGTGCTCTGGTGCTGGTTCCTAAGGCCATGGCCTATGCCCAACTCTCGGGACTGCCGCTCTATTATGGCCTGTACACCGCCTTTGTTCCTGCCATACTCGGAGCTCTGTGGGGCTCTTCCCGGCAGCTGGCCACCGGCCCGGTGGCCATTATCTCGCTGATGACGGCAGCTGCCGTCACGCCGCTGGCCATGCCTTATACCGAAGAATATATCGGCCTGGCCCTGCTCCTTACCCTGTTGGTAGGCATCATCCAGCTCGTCCTCGGGGTGGTCAAGCTGGGCAGCATAGTGAATTTCGTCTCACATCCGGTCATCCTTGGATTCATGAACGCCGCAGCCATCATCATTGGCCTCTCCCAGCTTGATATGCTGCTCGGAATACCCAAAGGGCGCAGCGATTTTTTCCTCAAGGATATCTGGGAAATGCTGCAATATCTCCCCAAGACGCACCTGCCGACACTCGCCATGTCGATTTTCGGTCTCATCCTGATGGTCATGATGAAAAAGATCTCGCTGCTGTCCAAGGCGAGCGTCCTGGTAGCCGTGGTCGTCACTACCCTGCTCAGTTTTCTCATCGGCTTCGAACACACATCCAGTGGGAAACCTGACGATATCGTTACTCCGGCTGCCAGGGAAATGGTGATTAAATACGAGAACACCGCTTCGCGTATCGGCGAGTTGAATGCCGCCGCAACCAACCTCTCCGGACAGTTGCGGCAGGCGGAAAAAGAGCGCGACGCCCGGCTGGCGGCAAACCTGCGACACCGGATTGATCTGATGAAAATCGACATACACGCCCTGGAGCTGGAAAACAGCACGCGCCTGCCCCTTGTCCGCCGGTTGAATTTTGTCCGCGGGACAACCGGAGAAAATTCACCCGAAGTATTATTCCAGTCAGATAATGTACCGGACACGGCAGTGACCGATGGCCGCAAGTGGCATATCAAAAAAATCGAAGATGGGGAAATCCGGCTTTCGGGTGGTGGCGATGTCGTCGGCAAGGTTCCGTCCGGTTTGCCCTCCTTCCGCCTGCCCACCCTCAGCCTCGATGCCGTACTGCAACTGCTGACCGTGGCCCTGATAATCTCCCTGGTGGCTTTCATGGAGTCCATCTCCATGGCCAAGGCCATGGCCAGCAAAGTCAAACAGCGCATCGATCCCAACCAGGAACTGATCGGGCAGGGCCTGGCCAACATCGGCGGCTCTTTGTTCCAGGCCTATCCGGCCTGCGGTTCGTTTACCGGCTCGGCCATCAACCTGCAGGCCGGTGCCAAGACCGGTTTTGCCATGGTTTTCAACGGGATTTTTGTTGCCGCCACCTTGTTGTTTCTCACACCTTTCCTCTACCATCTGCCCAAGGCGGTGCTGGCGGTGATCATCCTGCTGGCGGTCACAGGACTGGTCACTCCCCAGGCTCTCAAACATACCTGGAAGGCCAGCCGGCCCGACGGCATCGTCGCCCTGGTCACCTTTGTCGTCACCCTGCTGGCTGCGCCTCATCTGGATAAAGGCATCATGATCGGCACTGCCCTGTCGATCGGGCTCTATCTCTACCGCACCATGGCTCCACGCGTTGCTGTCCTCGGTCGCCATGGGGACGGCACCCTGCGGGATGTCAAGGTCAATCCCAACCTGACAACCTCAGTGCTGGTGACCGCCATTCGATTCGACGGCTCGCTTTATTTCGCCAACATTGCTCACTTTGAGGATGCCGTTCTGGCATCGGTTGCGAAAAACAAGGAGGCGAAATACCTTCTGGTAGTCAGCGACGCCATAAACTATATCGATTCCTCGGGCGAAGAGATGATCCACCATCTCGTGGCGCAAATGCGCGAGTCTGGCGTCGAACTCGTCTTTTCCGGACTGAAGAAGCAGATTCTCGATGTGATGCGCGCTACCGGGCTCTATAACCTTATAGGGGAGCAGAATATTTTTGCTACGGAGAACAAGGCTCTGAACGCCATTTCCCAGCGGCTGGGCGAAGCGGCGAAGGATGATGCGCTGTTCACCTATCTGTAAGCCGCGAAATTACGGCGACAGAGGTAGATATGTTTGCGTGGGAAATTTGTAACCCGATCTTCTTTCTTATAACAAATCGTTGATTCCCTTGGTGACGGCTCCGCGCCGGGGAATAAGCCTTGGCCGGGTGCCTTTTCGGTGAACGATTACTTTTTCACTCACACTCTGGAGAGGGAAGCAATGACGGAGAAAACAGCAGTTGATCGGAGAGAGTTTATGCGGTTGGGAATGGCTGCCGGGACGGTTGTTATGGCGGCCGGGGTGTTGCCCGGCTTTTCCTGGGCGGATGTCAAGACGGTTGGAGTCGACGACTGCCTGGCGATGTCTCCGGCAAAGATGGTCGACAGTTCCAAGGTGGTCCAGGACGCCTGGCAGTATCTGCAGGCGACTTTAGCGACCATTGGCGACGCTCAAGTCCGCAAGGTGGTGGCCGGGATGATCGCCGATCCGCTGCCGACCTTTTACGCCCGGCTTGCCGACGGCGGCAAGGAGGGGGTATGGAACGAACTGACGGCAGAAAAACTGATCGAAGGAATCGCCCTGGCGGATTTCCTGCCCCCGGTCGCCGATCGGAAAAAGAGCCCTCAGCCTTTCATTACCGCACCGGGCAGCGGCTACCAGAGCCACCATTCCTATCCCGGTGGCCTCGTCACCCATACCGCCTTGAACGTCAGGCTGGCACTGGCTATCCACCAGTGTTACCAGGAGACCTACGGCGCCGAACTGGACCGGGACGTGATCATCGCCTCCCAGGTTCTCCACGACATCCATAAGGGCTGGGTCTTTCAGTGGGGCGATGACGGCTCGTCGCGGACCGAGCTGAAGCTGGCCGGCACCGGCGAGCATCATGTCTACAGCATTGCCGAATCCATTGCCCGCGGTCTGCCTGCCGAAATCTGTGTGGCCCAGGCCTGCGCCCACAATCATCCGGGCACCGCCAAGGACGAGGCGGAGGTAGTGGGCTGGCTTCGGGCTGCCGCCATTCTCCTCGGCATCGATCCGGCGGCTAAAGGGCTTCTCGCCGCCAACGGCAAGACCCTGCCGCTCCCCCGGCGCATGGAGAACTTTGTCTGTCACCTCGGCGACCACGACTACGTGCTGAGTGTCCCGGCGGTTCAATGGCTCTTGCCGGAGATGCAGGCCATAGCCAAAGAGAAATACCGGATGTCGGACGACGACCTGCACGGCAAGAAGTTCAACGCCTTCAGGAACTATGCGTTCTCGCAGGTAACGGCAATGACTTTATACCACCACTACAGCACCTCGGGCAGGGCGGGCCTGGCCGAGAAGCTGACCGCCATGATCGTTCCCGCTTGATTTTCGCTTCATTTTCATTTTGGACGGCGAGGTCCGCAGCGGGGTTGGCCTGGCGGTACAGAAAATGTGGAAATGCTCCGCCGCTCCGCCGCTTAAAAAACTTACTATGGTATCTATAACACCTGTATGGTAGAAATGGGAAGTAGGCACCTTTTTGTATCGTTGTATCAAAACAAATACCTGGGGAGCAGTCATATGACTGAGTGTAATCGTAAAGAGATCCATGGGCGGGAATATTATTGCACCGTCGAGTTGACCCTGAATGTCATCGGCGGCAAATGGAAACCGATCATCCTCTTTCACCTCGGCAACGTGGGGACAAAGCGGTTCGGCCAGCTGAAACAGATGATGCCCAATATCACCCAGAAGATGCTGACCCAGCAGCTGCGGGAACTGGAACATGACGGCCTGGTGCATCGCAAGGTATATGCCGAGGTGCCGCCCAAGGTGGAATACTCGCTCTCCGACTTCGGCCGCACCATCATGCCGGTGATGCAAAACCTCTGCCGGTGGGGACAAAGCTATGAGGAGAAATTCCGCATTGCGCCGGCGAGCATGGCGGAGGCGGAGAGGGAACAGCTCTTTCTCCGACAGGAAGGAGGTAATCAATGAAAGCCCATCGCTCGGTGCTGTCCGTTCCCGGACATGTCCTGAAAATGCACGGCAAGGCCGCCGAAAGTCCCGCCGACGTGATCATGCTCGACCTGGAAGACAGCGTCCCGCCGGAAGCCAAGGAGGCCGCCCGCCGCCAGGTCGTCCAGTCGCTCTCCGCCATCGACTGGCAGGATAAAATGGTCACTGTCCGCATCAATAGCCTCGATACCCCCTTTGCTTATCGCGACCTGGTGGAGATCGTCGAAGGGGCCGGTGAAAAGATCGACGCCGTCGTCGTCTCCAAGGTCGGCGATCCGGGCGACATCCATTGCGTCGACCGGATACTCGACGGAATCGAACTGGCCCGCGGCCTGGATGGTACCATTGGCATCGAGGCCTCGATCGAGACCGCCGCGGGCCTGGCCGAAGTCACCGCCATCGCCCGGGCCAGCCGGCGGTTGCGGACCCTGGTGTTCGGCATCGCCGACTATTCGGCCTCGGTCGGAGCCCGGCTGGTATCGCTTTCCGGCCACGGCGAGAACGAGGCGGAGATCTATCCGGGCCATCGCTGGCACTTCGCCCTCAGCCGCATGATCATGGCCGCCAAGGCGGCCGGGCTGTTGGCCATCGATGCTCCCTACGGCCATTTCAAGGACAGCGAGGGGCTGCAGCGGTCGACGGTGATGGCAGGAGCCCTGGGGTGTGACGGCAAGTGGGCGATCCACCCGAGCCAGCTGGAGATTATCAACCAGGTCTTCACCCCTACGGCGGAGGATATCCGGCGAGCGGTCACTATCCTCGAGGCCGCCGAGGCCGGTGCCCGTCACCATCGCGGGGCGGTAGCCGTAGAGGGCCGGATGATCGACCAGGCCACGGTCCGCCTGGCGCGCCGGCTCTACGACCAGGCCTGCTATCTCGGCCTGGCGCCACCTGTGAATAGGGTTTAGCGAGCCTAGGATCAAGAGAGCTGAGGGGCGCTTGTTTGGAACATCCAGGTTTATGAGCACAAGGTACGCATCATCCACCTCTATGGCCTCATCGAAGCACTTACCTGCCCCGTCGATTTCCTCAAACAATTCCGCCGGCATCGCAGACTGCAGGCGCCATACATCTTGATCGGTCTTTCTTCATCGTAACTCACCCGTTCCGCCGGTCCCAGGTAGGTGAACGGCAGTGTCACCCCGTGTCTCTTCTTGGTCTTCCTGGCAAAGATCAAGATAGTATAACCCCGTTCAGCATGGTGGATCAGGTCCTGGCCGGTGGTTGAATTCTGGGCGGTATTGGACTGGCATTTCCAATGCAGCAGTTCTCTGCTGATGGGGTAATTGAGGCCGAGACAGATGCTGCCGGCCGTGATGCGGGGGCGTTATTTACCTGCAGGGGAAATGGAAATTCCATGCACTACCCTTTCAAGTAACGGAAATAGTCCTGCAATACCGGCTCGTCCGCTTCAGCCCAATCCAGGGTTGGCAATTTCTCCGGACTCAACCAGCAAACGGCCCGATGTTCAGCCAAGCGCAGCATTCCGCTCTCTAAGTGGCAGACAAAGGGATAAAGGGTGATGGTGAAGTCGGGATAGGACCATTCGGACGGCGGCAAGGCCGTAATGATACGGATGTCGACGCCCAGCTCCTCCCGGATTTCCCGTCGAAGGCAGGTTGCCGCGCTTTCGTGCGGTTCGACCTTGCCGCCGGGGAACTCCCATTTCAGCGGCATATTCATCGCTTCGCCACGTTGCGCGGCCAGGACCTGCCCGTCTTGTTCGATGATGGCACAGGATACATCGATATTTGGTTGTATCGGCTTCATGTGATAAGGATACGGCTGGCTACAGTGTGGTTGAGTAATCTCCTCTTAGAGTGAGATTTCGTACAATATGTCGATACTTACTCTCCTGCCTGCAGGGTTGCAAGGATGAGATGTGTTCTTGTGTCCGGAACCGGCACACCGGTGAGCAAGCAGGTGATCAGCTACAGCTAGGGAAGGGAACTGCTGGAGTTGTCGCATCACTATATTGAGTCACAGCGAACTGGAATCCTGTTGAGACATATAAATTCATAAAGAGAAAGAGAACTCTTCTCTGCTCGAATTATGTCCCGGGAGGATAATACCATGAAGACATTAATCGTAAATACATTCAAGTTGGCAATTGCAGTACTTGCAGTACTCTTTATACTGGGAACTCTGGCCGTGCAGGTCCAGGCCCAGGGATATGGAGTCAACGGACTGCTGAAGGGGGCGGGGAGCGGTGCTCTGATCGGTCAGGTCGGCCGGGATACTGAAGCGACCCTCCTGGGTACGGTGTTTGGCGGTATGCTTGGAAATATGATCGGTAATGAGATGGACAGGAAAGCCTACGCCATGAATTACGGCCTGACGCAGCCTGTTACCGTTTTTCATCCGGTGCGCCAGGTGTTCCCACATCGTCACGGTAAAATCTGCCGAGATTTCATTGTGGTCGAACGCCGTCACGGTTACTCCCGTGAGGTGGTGAAAACGGTGTGCCGCGATAGACACTTGAATCACTTTCGCGGGGATTATCGACACCATTTTCGAGATGACTATCGGCACCACTTTCGCGGTGACCACCGGTACCATTTTCGAGATAACCACCGGAAAGCACTTTCGAGGCGACAACCGGCACCACTGGAAAGGCAGCAATCGGCACCGCTGGTAGGTTAACAGCGTGACATAAAAAAAGTGTGACGAGATTAGTCTCGTAACCCCTGAATATTGGGTGTATCCAAGAGGAGTCCGTCGGCTGGATTGCCTGGAATAGAGTCCACAGCAGGTTCACCCAGGATGGTTTAGACTTCCTCCAAGTGAGGGGTCGTCGTCAGCAAATGCTGAAGATTTCTATTTTCAAGATAGTATCGAATCTTGAAGATCAGTTCTTCGATATCAAATGGTTTGACTAGGAAATCATCGGCGCCGAGGCGAAATGCGTCTTTGGCAGCTTCACCACGGCCGCTGATGATGATGACCGGTGTCAGTGGTGCCATTGTTTTTACGGTCGTGAGTACTTCAAAACCATCAACTCCGTCCATGGTAAGGTCGGTGATAACTATGTCGTATTGTGCGTCCTGTAAGGAGTTTATAGCTTCACTGCCGCTGGACACGGGGGTGACTGAAAAATGTTCTGTCCTCAGTCTCCAAGAAAAAACTTTTAGTATAGCGATATCGTCGTCGACTAACAAGACTGATGGTGGAATCATTTCCTCTGTCCTTAAAATTTATTTTGCGGTCCCATGCTCGCTCTCAATCTTTCCCCTGATGGGTGGTGGACAGCACCATAAACTGACAAACCATGCCGTCCAATAGACTACATTGCTGTAGTATGAATCGGCTAAAAAAGCAAGTCCATTATCAGTGTTTATTGCCTATTTTATCGCCAATAATTGACATCGCACCAGCTTGTTTCCTGCCAAGTATTTATAGTTATTGTAAGTTCATGTTGATAGGCATACATTCGCTCTGTTGGCTAACAGAGCATGCCAATCGAGAAGGTCGTTTTTTATTCATTAATGATTTATTGTTGTCCAGATTCCCAGGTGGACTCGCGCCCACTCGAGCACCTGGACACCGGCCAGGTGCTCGTAAATACCAGGCGTTGCCGGCGACGAATGGCCCATGATCGCTGCAGGGCGGAGAGGTCGTAGCCGGGGTCATTTGTCGCGACCTTGCCAAAACGAGTAGCGCAGCAGGTGGGGGTGCCAACCATCGAACACTTCCATCGGGCAGGCCGGGATAAGTTTGCCTTGTCAGCTTGCGGTTCGCTTTGTATGTCACTCCCAAGGAAGATTTCTAATCAGGTACAAAATTTAAAAACAAAGTTTCATCTATAAATCAGCTACAGACTATTTCTTTATTATTTCAAATGGAATAATAATATCTTTTGAAGTAATGTTATGTGTTTCTTTGTCTAAAGGCACTTCTGGCTCTTTGTCATTAAGCTGGGAAGATTTTTTTGATCCTTTTTGTGATATTGTAGAGCCGTTAATCTCGTTATGCAACTGTAATGATCTGCTTGAAGCGTTTGTAGTGTTTTCCGGCCATATAAAATAAATAATCAAACAAACTAAACCTCCTGTGATTATATACAGTAATATTCTGATTCCCCTTTTATTATTAGCGGGTTTAAGTATCTTGAATCCTTCTTCCAGAGTTTTTCCGCATTGGTTGCAACGACCATTTTGGATTCTTCCACTACATGAATAAACAGCACAAAATCTAATTTCTTCAAATACATCCTCAAATTTTTTTTTGGTTGAGCTAGGGTCAGCGTAAAGGCTTTTTCGGCATTTCCCGCATTTGATGCTTGAAATAAATGATTTATCTTTAAGAACACGATTTTTAGTGCCACAATGAATGCATCTTATTAGAGCGGCAGGTTTATTTTCTCTGTTTACGGAAGTTACTCGATGAGTGTTAGGTATATTCTTGAGATTATTTTGTATGGTCTCCCACGCGACGTTAATTTGCTTCATTTCTTCAATGGCTCTATTTCTAAGTCTTTCATTATAAGTGAAGCGATCAGGATGCCAAACTGAAACAAGATCAATATAAGATTTTCTTACTTCTCTGTAATCCATGAATTGATTGGATTTAAGAATTGTAAAAGCATCTTTCAGATTCATCGTTAATCCTTGATTATTTTACTTATCTTATGTCTGAATATCAAAATATCGTCACCCGGGATGATTTTGCTTCAATTCTGAAAGAAAAATTCCTCATGACCATGAGAGCAGGTAAATTCGTCAAGTTGAAAGTCCACACAATGACATATAATTACATGAAACTTCCAAATATTCAATTACTAAATTGTTAGGCATATTGTTTCAAATGATATAATACAGAGTGCTTACGGCTTATAAAATCATAAGCGTAGGTGGAGATTAGTGATATGGTGTGGACGAGTTGAGGGGTTGGTGAAATTATATGGGTAAAAAACTTTCCAAATGGATGGGATTGTCAGTGGAGTATTCTTGCGATTGAAGATCTCATCGGTGGCATGGAAAATCGACCGTTCAGGATCAAGACTCTGCCGCATTTGGCGACGGATTGTCCTGTTTATTGTCAAAGCAACCCATGTAGACCTCCCCATGCAGAAGCTTGGGAGCGATCATTGACTCCTATTTTGTTAAAAATATGAATCACATGGCTCTTGACAGTATGTTGAGAGATCTGTAGATGCATTGAGATTTCATTGTTAGTGGCGCCGTGGGCGATGAGGCGCAGTACTTCGATTTCGCGTTGAGTGAGAGGTGCGGGTAGAGCCGAATTGGCCGTATCGAAACTTGCGATACGTTCTTTTTCAAGTGATTGCAAACGCGACTGCAGATCTTTTATTTGCTCCTTATCCGAGTTTATTTGTTGATGCAGGAAGTCGGAATCGATATCAAAGGAAACTGTTTCGACAACATTTCCGTGCCGGTCATAAACCGGAAAGGTCGCTTTCTCTTCCATCGGTCTGTTCAAATGAGGGCAATTGAAAATTGATGTATACTGGCGAGAGAGTGCTGCTGCAAAGGCCATGCAGGTGGTATATCCGCAAGCGCGGCAGTTGGAGCCGGGCAGTAGTCGATATATATCCAAGGCGGAGGATGGTTTGAATTTCTTATGATTGGGGATGATACCGGGGCTTTTCCTGTAAATATCCACTATGAAATCAAAAATATTTGATAGAAAATTCAACGCTTCAGCCATACCGCCGATCGGTGTAAAGGCGCCTTCTCTGGAATAAAGAGCGCAAAGACGTTTCTCGAAGACGAACTGTATGTAAACAGGTCGTTCATAGAACCGGGCATGATCAGCTACGGCATTGATATAGGGGAAGAGCGGTGAAACGTCTTCCTCCATTTGGAACCTGGCGCTATAGGACCCGCAGGTGATTTCTTTGGAGTGATCTGCGGGGCCGGATGTGAAAAGCGCCAGTGTGTCGTAGGGCCTTGTGAAGTCCGTTTTCTCCAGGAAATCAACACCGTTCATTTTTCAATTATCCTCAAGTTCGGCTTTTGCAGGGAAGAAAAAAGAGTTTATCCCCCATATGGGCGATTCCAGTACCTTGCAACTCATCTATAATTCCTCAAAACTTGGATGAGTTCAACTGCAATATAAGGTAACCGCTCTGCAACACCTCCTCTGCAAATGATCAGGTAAGATTTGTATGGTTCAAGGAGGGTTGGTATTTAGCCTCGAAAGGAGGGAATTATGGCCGCTCAGTTCAAAACACTTATGGACGTTTTCAAGTTGCTTGAGAAAAGCAATTGCAGGAAATGTGGCGAGAAGACCTGCATGGTCTTTGCCGCTGAGGTCTTCAAGGGTAATAAGGCGGTAGTTGAATGTCCGCAGGTTCCAGCAGAAATTTCCCGCGAATATTGTCAGCAGAACAAAAAAATGAAGGAGGTCGACCAGGATTGGGAAAATCAACTTGCCGCACTGAAAGCGAGAATTGCACAAACAGATTTCAAGGAGACCGCTTCACGTATCGGTGCCGTTTATGATGGGACCAGATTGATCCTGAAAATCATGGGCAAGAGGGTAGAGGTGGATTCCTCTGGGAAGGTGACAACGGAAATTCACACCAATCCTCGGGTGATGGTTCATGTTTTTAACTATATTCTCAACTGCAAAGGCAAACCTGTCGAAGGACGATGGGTACCGCTACGGGAATTGCCGAGCGGCAAAGACTGGTATCGCTTGTTTGGCCAGACATGCGAGAAGCCTTTGAAAAAAGTGGCAGATACCTACCCGGATCTGTTTGCCGATCTGGTAGAAATTTTCAATGGTCAACCGGTGGATAATCACTATCAGTCGGATGTGTCTCTGGTCCTTCATCCACTTCCACTGGTTCCTATCCTTATCTGTTACTGGAAACCGGAAGAGGGGCTGGATTCGGATCTGAATCTTTTTTTCGATGATTCTGCCGAAGATAACTTGTCCATTGAGGGGGTCTATTCCTTGGGCACCGGCATAACCTGGATGTTTCAAAAACTGGCAATCACGCACGGAGGAGCTTTTTCCTGAGATGGAAAGGTTCCTGTTTTTCTCTTGTTCAACGATGCGGATGAGGATTTTCGGTTCTCTTTCAGAGAAATGCCGCCTCCTGTCTGGACATGGAGTGTCTGGCCATGATCGGAGCGACATTGGCCCATCGCCTTCAAGAGAATCGATGAAATTGCGCCCATGCTATTTCCGTTTAAATTTTTATTGCCTTCGTCTGGAACTGCTCTGGATAGCCTGGTACAGGCGTTCCACCAAGGCCTGATTGTAACCATGAGAGGTCATGTTGGCGGTAATGCGTCCTCTGATAGGAAAACCGAGAAGATAAAGGTCTCCGATCAGGTCCAATATCTTGTGGCGTACGAATTCGTCGGGATAACGGAGTTCCGTATTGATAACTTTGCCTTCGTACATGATGATATGTGAATTGAGATATCCACCGCCGACTTTTCCAAGCCTCTGGGCCATTTCGATATTTTCAAAGGTATTGAATGATCGAGCAGGGGCTATCTCCTTTGCAAAAGATCCTTTTTCAGGGTTGAAAGTGAAAATCTGTTCACCTATGGGTGAAGGATAATCAACTCTCATTATTATTTCGAACCCTTCAAAAGGCTCCGCATAAAGATGCTTTTCATGCCTCTCATCGTTGCCTACTCCGATCTTCCGGCGGATTACAGCAATCTTGGTGAAGGCTGGCTGTTCCTCTATCCCTGCCTGTGCAATGAGGTCGCAGAATTCCTTGGCGGAACCATCAATGTTCGGTACCTCGTCGTCGACTTTTATGAGTACGTTGGTTATGCCGTACATGGAAAAGATTGCCATCAGGTGTTCAACAGTGCGTACCTGTTGCCTGCCGTTATCCAGTGTGGTGGAGTTGGCGGAAAAAGTCTTCGATGAGACAGTCTGGGAAAAATTTTCTAAGGAGGTGATATGTCCACGGATGGTTTGACCGTCGAGAGTTTGAAAGACGATACCTTCATTGATTCCCAGAGGGCTAAGGATGATCCCTGTTTTCCGGCCGCTCAGAAGCCCGACACCGTTAAGGACAACATTCTCTCTGAGGGTACGCTGAGGTTCGGGGGAATCTACTACCTCCACCATGCCGGGGGGTATCAAAAAGTCGGCACTTACAATCTCAAGTTCCGTACCCGAAGGAAGGACCAAATCGCTCCTTGTAGGTCGATGCTTAATGGCAGACTTCACCTTGTCGAGCAACACATCCAGATGCAGCGGTTTTTCCATAAAATCGAAGGCACCTGCCTTTATGGCGGCAACCGCAGTCTCGATGCCGGCATGTCCGCTCATCATGATGATGGGGAGTGCAGGGAATCGGCCTTGTAGACGTTTCAGAAGTTGCAAACCGTCTAAGCCTGGGAGCCAGATATCCAGCATAACGAGAGAAGGCTCCAGGATATCGAGACTCTGCCAGAAACTCTCCGCATCAGGAAATACGATAACCTGATACCCCTCGTCCTTCAGGATGTTCGAAACTGTGGAACAGATGTAAGGTTGATCGTCTACTATACAAATAGGATTCATGTCACTCTTAGCTAAAATAGGTTGAAAAAATTGAACTCAAAGTGCCATGATAAGCGATTACACGAAAGTGAGCCATGATGATTTTCATTACTTGATAACATCATTCCAAACGTCCGTGCCTCGTTTAGTAATATGTCATTGGTCGAAAGATCAGGCGTTATGCCGGTTTTTGTTCGGCTAACTTTTTCAAGGCTTCAGCAAAGCTTGAGACATAAATCGGCCTGTAGCCCTGTATTGGATCAGAAATTCGCGAGAGTTGCTTGAGAATAAGATTATGGCTTTCTGATATCTGGATGAGGTTTCCAGCTCCATTGTCGAGGAGGTAGGACATGATTTTCTGGAATGTGGCAACACCACTCAGGTGGGCAATTCTGGCTTGTGAGATATCGGTAATGACAACAAAGCTCGGTTTCAGATCTGCAACGCCAAAACGGACATCGGTATAGGCATTTTCGATAGTTTGCCTGCGGATCACGCCTGTGTACGTAATATAAAGAATATTCTCACCAATATTCGCACGGACCTGTATTTTGCCGTCAACAATTTTCATAGTTAGCCGAAAATGACCATTCTGATTTTGAGGTCTCCTCTACACATGCCCAAGAATTTTCATAACCATGGAACTCAATAATCTTGATTCTGAAGAGTATCAAAAAAGAAGCTGCCTGTGCAACCCGGCTGCTGATAATTATACCTTCTTGCCTCGAGATCCATCAGGTGCTTCCCCAAATGGCATTTGAGAATACGGGTTGACGCAATCACGGTTGCGCGGATGGATAATGAAGCAGGCACTGATAGCTTGGATTGATCAAGAAGAAGAACGTAATCGGCTGACCCTTGAGGCGCTTGCTGATGTAGACGCAGGCCTTGTCATCGACCATCAGGCAGTACAGGCTTGCCTCAGCACTGACGATCCGTTGCCTGTGCCGCGCTAATGGAACTCAAGTGGACCAGCAAGGCACTATCCGATTTGGATGTATGAGTTTCCGGCATCAGCAAATCAGCCTGCCGTTGCGCGTGCAGTGCAGTCGGTGACTAAGGCTCCGGCTGCTTTGTTAATTAATCCACGCATTGGTGAACAACTTTTTGAGTTCGAACCGCGCGAGATACGGAGGATTCTTGCAGGGAGTTATGAGGTGCGATGTGAAATTCAGGAAGTGCTGCGATTGTGGCACACACGTGAACATAGGGTAGCTAAAGTTAACACCCTTTTGAGCGGCTCAATCCAAATTAGAAGGCATCTGCCTACCTAGCCAAGAAATGGTACGCCAGTGTGGAATACTCAAAGCCATTCTCCGCGAAACTCCCCCTGAAGCTAACTGTGTTGTCCAATGTCCAGTTCCCGCCCATCATTCCCACTTCATCAACCACTATATTGTCTTTGATTAACAGCAAGGTAAATGAAGCTTGCCGGAACTCCGACCCAGCACTTGATTTTATTGTAGCAATGCCATCGATATCGTAATGGTCACCATTCTTTTTAATGGAGTATGACGTTGAGAGGGTCTTGTTCCCGATTTCACACCTGTCTGTCGTTTTGTAGCAAAAATTTCCCCTCGACAGGTTTACAGTTTTCCCAAGATAAGGAGAACACCCACTCAACGCCAACAATAGAACAATTAGGACCGATGTCCTTTCCATAGTTTACTCCTTTCGCCAAAGTTGAAAACTTCTAGTTTAATGTCAGTTACTTCCTCGTGTAGCTGTTTCTCGACATCGCTAATGTGAGGTGAGAGTAAAATATCGGTAATTTGATTCAAAAGATCGTAACCTAAAGGACAGATAACAGGTAGAGATTTTTCCTCAACATTTTAGAACGGAGGCGTGTTAAACAGGAGTTTCGGGGATAATCATCGCGGCTGGCCGCGATCCCGCGCAGAATAAGGGATGAGGCGGTGTTTCTGTAAGACCCCACTCTCGTCTCCAGAGACGAAAGACATTAGGCAAAAGTAGATATTCAACCAAGGAGAAAAAGTCGGGAAAGCAGTCGAAAGGAGAGGCGGAGTGGGAGGGGTGTGGAACGTAACGAATTGATGTAAATAGCAAAAAAGAAAAAAGCACTTAAGGCAAGGCCTTAAGTGCTATAATTTCCTGGTACACCCGGAGGGATTCGAACCCCCGACACCCGGATTCGAAGTTAGAAAACCAGTTTTAAATTATTTAATAATTTCATCATCTTTCGTGTCGCTGTCCATAACACCATGTGGACGCGAGTCCACAATACTACCTGGACGCGAGTCCACAACCATATTGTTCAGTTTTCGCCCCTGGACCCGCAGGTATTCACCCGCCAGATGCTGATAGATTCCGGTTGTAGCCGGTGACGAATGACCCATGATCGACTGCAGCGCCGACAGGTCATATCCAGCCACCGTTGCCACCGTGCCGAACGAATGACGTAGCAAGTGATGGTAGAGATGCTTTTCGATGCCAGCCTTCTTTGCGGCCCTCAGCAACGCCTTCCTGATGGTCAGATACGGCTTTTTCGTGGTCGGGTTGACTGTCAGCCAGCCCTTGACTTTCTTCCTCGTGATGAGCTCGGCCATCAGCCGGTCGGTGGTGATCGGCACGATCCGTTCCTTACTACCCTTACCGGCAACAAAAATCACACCGGTCTCGAATTCCACCTGTTCCCGGGTGAGCTGCATCGCCTCGTTGCGACGGAGCCCGGCATCGGCCATCAGCAGATAGATCAGCCGGTATTTCGGTTCAAGGGCATCAAGGATGTCCGTCAGCTGTTGCGGTATAAGCGGCCTCGGCTTCGGCGGTTTGGTCATCTTAGCCGGGAACTTGGGCAGGGAGAATGGTATCGGATCACAGAGGTCGTTCTCTGCCGCCCAGGTCAACATGCTGCTCAGATAACTCAGCTCTTTGTTCACAGTGCGAGGTTTGACTCCCTGTTTTATTCTTTCCTGCTTATACCCCTCGACCAGCTGCCTAGTCAGGACCTTCGGCTGCAGCCTGCCAAAGCGTTCTTTCAGGTGCCGCCAGCAGTCTGTGGCATCGTCAGCAGTCCTGGCTGCTCGATTTGCCCGATAGTAGGTTATCCATGACGGCCATATGCCTGCAATCGTCCTGGCTCGATCCAGACCGACATTGACATGACGGCGCATTGCCGAGCGCTCCCACTCTTCTGCTGCCTGCCTGGTTCCCTCAAAGCTCACCCGTAATCGCTTGCCTTTGTATCCGTCAGGACGACAGTCAATGATAAAACAGCCGGGATTGTTCGGATCTTCTCTTACGCTCACAGCTGCGATCCCTGGTCGTGGGTATCCTTGGTTTGCTTTACAGACATCTGCTCTTTAAAGCCCCTCTTTTACTTTTTGTGAGAGGGGTTTTTGATCGGATCTCCGATAACATTTTCTTCAATAGAAAGTTGAAAATCGGGACAAATGGTGAAAAGTTTTTCGTCTTTTCTGTTTAAAAATGTAACATCTGCCATTATAGGAGATTTGGAATAAAGCAGGTGGTTTATAAGTTTGACTGCAAAAGTCAGTCGTTGACCTTCTTGCAATTGTTGTGGTGGAACCTTAGCCACTGGAAAATCCTGTTTTCTTCCTTCTTGCCCAACAGAAAAAACCATTTTATCAATGCCTTTTTCTGAGTCTCCTTTTTCTATAAGCACACGCAAAAATACCGCAAAAGAAAATGGGCGTGGCCAAGTATCTTTGTGGTCTGGCGTTATGCTGAAAATTATTTTGTCATCATAAACGCCCATGAGGGAAATTTTGTTTCCTTCTTCATTTCGGATATCGTCACAGAAAATCGAATTAATTATTTTCATAGTTTCACCTATCACAGGTCAATTGAGGACTATTTATGATCTGCTCGCTATGGAAATCTCGGTCCGTGGATGAATGAAGATTGATTGTCACGTTTCTAATGCTGTTGTCATTGAATGTGTAAGACATCCCTGAAAACGGCGACTTTTCCTCAGCTTTAATCTTGAGTGGATCCATGTACGTAGAGTTGTTAGCAATGAATGTATAAGCAGTTGATATGTAAATTTTTTGCGCTGATTGGAATTCAAAATTTTGTTCCGCAACCTCCAACAGCCAAGGGAAACATCTAATTAATTTAAGCAGAGAAACACCTGCCGCTGAAGGTTTTCCAGTGTTTTTCCACTTGGCAAGAGTTCTTTGAGGAAGTTCCAAAACTCTTTCCATTGATGAAAGATTAAAGCCGTTCTCAATAAAATCATTCAGGATATTAACGACAGCTCTGGCTTTGAGTTCATCAACGGTTGACTGGATTATCCCGTCGTTTTTTTCTTCAAAATCTCCTGGGGTTTCACATGTATTGCAGAAATTTTCAAAGAGAAGAATTTCTTTGGAACCGCCATAGCTCTCCGATAATATTTCGTAATGTTCAGAAAAGCTAATATCTGTTGATCCACAAACTGGACAATGTGTTTTTTGGCTCATAGTTTTTATTCCTCTGGCTGTCCAATAAGGTTTTGGAATTTATCTGCCAAGGTCGGGTTGCTTCCTTTTGTGGGTGGGTGAAAAGATTTAATTAACCAATTCCCTAACATTTTGTTTTCTATAATTGCAATGTATCCTGGCAAATGTAAGGTTTTAAACTTGAACGAATAAACAAAAAGAGGGTGGTGGTCGGTAAAATTTTTCTTCCATACCTTTTTTTTATCAAAAGATAGCTGCTCTAGTCCATTGTTGGCAATTAAATCGATCAATGCTGGCTTGGTTTGTATTTTGTAATGATACCGTGCATCAGCAAGGACATTGTTTATTGGTTTGATTTTTTCAGGAGTCTCAGAGCAGGCTAAAAGAAACTCTCTGAGTATCCTGGCGTGATCGTCGGCCATTTTATTTATCTTTTATGCTTAAAGGTACAGTTTGTCAAGTTTACTGTTACTCTGATACACACGAGCACAGTCTAGCCTTCGGTCGATGATCGGAAGGTGTCCCACTATATGTAGTGTATAAGATTGTCTGTATGCACGCTTGTAGTGGATAGATAAAACTTTCCTCCCGACAGGTTGCCCAGCGAAAAAAAATTATCTGCCGTCGTGTTTGGCCTCTCTCCAAAGAAGGTCGTTCTACTTACTGGGCGACTATCCATTTAGTAATTTTTTTGAATTCATACTCCGATACAGGAATCGAGCCGATCAGTTCACCTGTTGCTCCTGGTGGGATTGTTCCTTTGAGCCCAAAGTTTTTCATGGTGTGGTTGTTTTTATCGACGGCCTGAATCGGCACCGCCACTCTCGGGCTGGAACCGTTGTTGGTTACTGTCGCCTTGAGGCTGACCCAGACGTTGCCGGAGTCCCGCTTCATCTCGTCGGCAGTGATATTTGAAACGGTAAAGTTGCCGGCGAAACAGACTGAAAAAATGAAAACAACAACAAGGGCCAGGTTAATTGATGTAAAGTTTCTCATGTTGCTCCTGTTCAGGCTTTTGCTGATAGTTTTCCAAGAGTCTCTATCGATTTAAGGTGCCCAACCCTTGCGGCCGCTTCGAGATCGGCGCGCATCCGTTGGTGGTCTTTCATTTTTGAATAGGCAACTGCCCGCAGATATAATTCTTCTCCACCTGCGTTTTGCTTTATAGCCATGGTGCAAGCGGAAACAGCTTCTTTGAATTCGCCGTTTTTAAGGTGGTCCTTCCCCCGGGCCAGCCAGTCTGTTTTTGGAGGTTCAGGTTTTTGTTCTATTTTAGGCGAAGGTGGCAGGGGTGGAGTAGCGGCCGCCAACTCTTTATTGCAAAAACGGCAGAACAGCGCATCCATCTTGATTTTTTCGGCACAGTATGGACAATTTTTCGATCTGTCCGGTTCGCTTTGCCGAGGTTGTTCCACAATCACCAGGGATCCGGATTTCCTGGTCACCAGAAAAACGATTGCAGCCGGTACCGCAACCGCTATCCACAACAGGAAATACAAACCGAAGCCAAGAGTGGCGCCAATGGCATAACCTGCTGTTTCAAATTCGTTGTCTGGTGGGGCAATCTCGCTGATCGAGGCCAGTCCGCCGATGCAAAGAATAGCGAAAAGCAGCGTCCAGCCGATGGCGACAATTTTGGCAAAGGTGTTCAGCCCACTCTGCTTTACTCCAGTGCTGACTATCCGGTTTGATTCACCGCTCTCCTGCGCTGCCGCCTCGATGATCCGCGATCGCATAACCAGGTATGACGGGAATCCGATAATCCATAGGAGGAGGCAGGCAAGCAGCCACATCACAGGGCCGAGGTTGAAAAAACCAGGGAGCAGTCCCTTCCTGGCGCCGATTTTTTTTGCGTCAAAATACACCCAAATACTCGACAGCAGGATTATTCCATAAATTATCATGTTGAACCTCGGCCTTTGGTTTTTTTAATGGGGCGTGGGTCTCTTACGGTATTAATTCAGGCACTTGGTATAGACATTGTCAACAAACCATTTTTTCCGGTTTGATTCCTGTGAGACCTGGTCTATTGCTCTATATGGGGTTGGTCCCCCTCTGTAGTTGCGGATAGATGTCACGATCCTGGACAACTCTGCACTGTCTCCATTTCTCATGTAGATAGTCAGGTTGAGCTGTTTGCAGTTCCGGCCATTATTTACTTTTCCCCATATGTGAAGCCCGTCACTTTTTTGATTAAAGAGGATATCAACGTTAAATCCATCGTCGTTTATCTCGATTGCCGAGCAAGGGGATGAATAAACAGAAGCAAAAAGCAAGGCGGCGAGTGCTGCGATTTTAACGGTCATGTCGTTTCTCCTGTAACGGTTTTTGTGATACAAAGTGATATGGCTTTGAATTTCAGATATTTACCTATTTACTTTTTCTGCACTTTATTCGACGGTAATCGCGGAGAAAAATAAGTTCACCCGTTGCCTTGCTCTCTTTTTTCCGGAAGCGTAGCTCCGAAAGACAACAGCATTTCCTCCAATCTTGCCATGCGACCGGCCATTTCGTCGGTTTGCCTCTCCATTTGCTTTTCCATGGCCGCCAGCTTTTCGTTCACAGACTGCATTTCCTTCTCCATGTTGACTGCTTGATGAAAGGCCCTGATGTTTGACGCCAGGGCCGACCTATAGACTGTATCCGAAGCCAGGATCTCCATGGTCATCTTGACCATCTCCGGCATGTTCCAACCCTCTCCCTGGTCGGAAGGTGGTGGTTCGGTAACTTTCGGCTTAGCCGACTTTTGATCAAGGATAATCTGGCCGCCTGGTGGAGGTTGGTATTTAAACATCGGACCTTCCCCCTTACTAAGCCAATCGTAAGCGCACCCAGTTGCTTCAGCAATTTTGAGCATATTCTCGACGCTAGGGGGTGATTTTCTCCAACGTGATAGACTCCTTTGGTCTACTCCAATCAAAACGGCTAAGTCTTTTTTCTTAATATTTTTTTGCGCAATAATTATCTGTAATCTTTCGAAAAAATTACTTACCATAGACTTTACCGTGAAAAATCATATTGACACCATTGTTAATTATCGTCTATATCATAGCCCATAAAGGGACATGAAATAACATATCTGTTAAAACTAAATGGTCTTAAGGTAACAGACATAGCTAATTCGCTTGGCTTAAGACAACCTACTGTTACTCAAGTCATCTACGGGAAGAAAAAGTCACGTAGAGTTCAGGAGGCCATATCTACAGCCACCAGCAAGCCAATATCAGAACTCTGGCCCGACCAACAATCAACCACCCAGGAGGCCGCATGACCGACAGCGCAACCGCAAGACCGGATGAGCATTCCGGCGAGTCGAACAACAAGGAATTCTCCAGGGTTGAGTTCACCATTCCTCCAGAAGGTGCGGATTTTCAAAAAACAATAGCCATGCTTGACTGGTGGGATTTTTGCGAAGAGGAAGACGTTCAACTTCTCTCTATCGATATCATGGCCCAAAATTCTACAGGCGGTTATTCGCTGATGTGCCGTGCAGATGTCCACGACTATGTCATCAGGCAAGTTGCCTCTCGCAAAGGTCATGTTTTCGAAACCTTCAAGGTGGTAGTCAGGGGGCAACGGGTCCAATCCGGTGCTGAGGATCCACGGCCATGATCTTGTTCGACGCCACAAATTTTGCTGCCGGAGCAGGTATGGACGACTCGCGTGGAATGGGATTCAGATCCACCCTCAATCGTTCTAAAAACCATGTTCATAGTTTTCTTTTTAATCACAGCATCTTCAGTTTTTCGTGTGATCGGACAATCATAGGAAATTTCGTAAAATCTGACTTCCGCGCTCATTTCAAACTCTCCACGCTTAGGGCTGAATAATGTCACCAATATCAGAGGTTTGGCCCAACCAAAAATCTACCACCCAGGAGGCAGCATGATCCCCAACTTACAACTGCAAGGTAGCAGAGGTGTGATCAGTAACCATCCAGAACTTACGGCAAAATTGCTCTCAGAACGTCCCAAGATTCTTGAGTTTCTGCTTAGCGGTGTCCGTGAGTTTCAAAAACAGGGCTCCGGATCCGACGAGCACATCGCCATCAGTCAAACTCTCCACGCTTAGGCCGAATAATGCTCACCTACATCACCGGCGAAATCTTCATATCTGCGATAGCCGAAGGAATGGCCAGACAGATTTTTGAAAAAGGTGAGACGGTCAAGGTCTTCTTTTTCGGGGCGAGCAAGGAAGATATCCTCGCCGCCGCCGAAGATCACTCTCATGTCATTGTTTGCTGGCGGCATTGTTTACCCCTGGATGGTCTGGATCCCGATTGTTTGATTAGAACAGTGCATCCGGTGACCATCGTTAAAGCTCCCGAGAATATTACCGAAGTTTTTGGGGATTCGACCCACATCGGTACATTTAGCGTTCCGCCGTCTCGGTTCAGCCAACCTTCCATCAATATCAGCTTGGTCAGTGGCGACGGAGAATACCGTTTGAATCAGCAAAGTTCTGAGTCGGAAAGAGCATGAGCAAAAAATCATTTAAAAAGCTTGCCAAGCGAACGCTCAACCTTCTTCAACTCTCCCAAGAGGTGAGAGCTGTCAACGTTAACGACAGTCCCGCATCTGCAGGTGAATCGCTTGTTCGCCTTGAGCCATCTAACCGTCTTAGAAGTCTTTCTTTTGCAATTCTCACACGGAATTTCAATCTCCTGGCTATCGAACATGATGCCCTCCTTGCTCTTCGAGCAGGCAAAAAAATACCCCGGCTCCTGCAGGTCGATGAAAGTCGGCTACAGGTGAAGTTGGTCGCGCTCCAGATCCTAGCAGGAGTCGGTGGTTTTGTAAACTTTTTCATTACTAAACCGTAATCCGTGGGGGAGAAAGGGTAAATGCCGAACAACGCGCCTAAAATGCAATCATGGCAGGTTTTCCATTATGCCAGGAAACACCTTTCCCGCTCGGTTCTCTACGCTATATTCGGCAAGAAAAACGCCAGGGCCGTCGACTACTGGTGCGAAAATCCCCGTCACACCGCCAAGCCAGATGGGGCGTACGATCCTATCCAGGGCGTCAGGGACCTGATCGAAGCACTCGATGACCAGGGCCATTGCGACGTAGTCCGCGCCACCTTTTCTTTTCTTTCCGCCGGCACCTCGTGCGAGATCGGCAAGGATCCCGAAGTCGTCCACCCCCTACCCACCATCAACGAGGAGATACTCGCCGACTTCCGGGCGATCGCCGAGCTGCAGCGGGCGGTCGAGTCGGGGGCGGCGGTGGAGGAGGTCGGCCGGATCCGCCTTGCCGCCATCGCCGAAATAGATCGCACCATCGCCAGATACACACGGGACTGTCTGTCATGAGGCCTTTTGTAATCATGATGCTGGTTTCCCTGTTTTTTTTTCGCCTGCGTCGCGACCTGCTACCATCACGAGATCGAGCAGTTTCAGGACGACATCCAGGCATACGGCACGCAGCGAGTTGAGGACCTGGTGCCATGAGTGAAGCTCTTCTTCAGCAGATAGTGGCCGAGCTTGCCGAAGTGAAAGGCCTGCTTGCCGCCATGGTCGCGGAACGTCAAACCGAAGCACAGTTGTCCGATGTTAAAGCAGAAATAGCCATGGTTGACGCCATGAACATTGACCCGGTTCAATACCTCAAAGACAAAGCAAAGGAACGCCGTAATGCGAAGCGCAAGGAGCAGCAAAAAGGGAAGTCCCGCCAGCAAAGCAGAGTTAAAAAGCCCTCGTCTAAATCTAAAACGGTTTCTCCTTAATTGCGCACCTCGGCGTACCCGGATCACAACCAGGTCGATGGGGAAAAAATGAGCAAGAAGGTTGAACATCTTCAAATAAGCCAATGCCCGATCCTTGTGCCGATGCTCCGAGGTTGCGAGCTGATGTTCCTCTGTAACGACGGGAAGTGGTATCGCAACCGGGAGATGGCCAAAAAGCTCAATATGCGACCATCGGCCCTGCGTGATCGTTTTGTCCGGATGCATTGGAGCCATCCGGATTTGCTTGTGCCAAACCGCTATGGATGCAACAAGGCCAAAACAAACCCCGGCAAAACAGTAAAACCAAAAGAAGTCATAGGTTTGCAAAAGAGCGACCGGCCCATGAAAAAAACTGAGGGACGGGCGGTGTCTGTATCAAATGCCGGGTTGAGCCGCCCTAAGTCGCGAAGGTTGCTCTTTTCCAAGCCCATGAACGCAAAGCGAATGGAGGGTGTATGAACACTTTTTATGCGGCGTTAACAGTCTGTTTGTTTGGTTTGATGGTGGTCGGCTTTGTGCTCACCATCCCTGTCTATGTCGAGGTAGTAGAAGCTCAATACAGCACCAGCGCTCACCACCGGGAAACCCTGGTGGCGGTTAACAGATAGTATGGCTCCTCTGCCGGCGTCATATTCAGGCCCTGTTGTATGGACCGGCAAAGCTCATCGCGTGGCCACTCCTTATCTACTCATCTCATGTTTCTCAACAGATCCTCACGCCCTTGGCCAAAGCAAGCAGGGTGGCGTGAGGATTTCTCTTTTGGAGGCCAGTAAAGTGATAAACGCACCAAGGCAAGACGAATTGTGCAGCCATTGCCGGACCATTGTCTTCAGTCCGGTGGAGGTAAGGATAGCCCCAGGACAACTTTGTTCCAGGTGCCAGGCAACAATAAAACGAATAATCGAAAAATCGATTGTTGATTCCTTTGCACCTGGTGAGAGGGCGGGACAATGACGGTCGCCACTTGTTCTTTGGTGTGGGTAGCAAAGCTCTTCCAGCTGTTTCCCCCCTGCACCCCCCTTCCCAACAGCGCCCACCAGGAAACTACATCCTCCCGCAGGGGCATGGGTCCTTCCTGGCCTTTCGGCCTATGCGGGTAGAGAGCCCTCGAATCTCGAGCATGGGCAAAGTTTTAAAACAGTCGGAAAAACGGAATCTTAGGTGGTGACTGATATGAGTGCAAGTGAATGTGATAGGGGTGGTGGAGAGATCCCGTGCTGCCCGAAATGTAAAAGTCAGGATATTTGGCGAAGTGGTTTTGGCTGTGCAGGAAAACAACAATGGCGGTGCAAGACGTGTGGAAGGGTGTTTGTACGCAATCCTTACATCCGGGATGATATCCGGCTGATCGCAGATAGGTTGATTGTTTCGAATTTACCCATTCCGCAGATTGCCGAAGTTCTCTCCGGTTTCGTCTCCCGGCGTTGGCTATATGCTCGCAAAGGAGGAAAGACCAGTGGCCGATGAAATGAGTCTCGAGGAGATCCGCGAACAGGTTGCCAAGCGAGTCGCCGAAGAACAGGTTGAAAAGCCGGGGCAGGACGAAAATCTCTCGCCGCTTGCTGCAGAAAACGATCTCGATATCGGTTTTGTTCGTAAGTGCTACCTCTCCAATGAAGTAGGTGATTCCACTCTTTTCAATACGCTTCACCGGGGCAAACATATCTACAACACCATCTCGGCTTTATGGCTGACTTACCTGGGGCCGCACTGGGATATCGATCACAATAATCGCGCTCTGGCTGACATTGAAAACGTGGCGCTCTCTTATCTGCCTTTGATCGAGTCCATCCAGGATGAAATGGACAAGCTTGAAGGTGAGAAGGGTGTTGCCGGAAAATTGAAGTCTCTCAATAACAAAAAGAAGGCAGTGATCTCCCGCCTTGATCGCCTCCGATCAGCTGCCGGTCGGGCCGCAGTCCTTAAGTGTGCAGTGTCGAATAACACTCCGCTCACCGTTCATCCTGATCAACTCGATCAACACCCGCTTCTCCTTCCGGTCAAAAACGGCGTAGTCGACTTACGCACTGGGTTGCTTCGCCCTGGTCACCCGAACGACTATTTCACCATGGCCTGCCCGATTGAATACAAAGGGATAGACGAACCGGCGCCTAATTTTTTCGCCTATCTCAACACGAGCCTCGACGGTAAGACCGAAGTTATCAACTTCCTGCTCCGCGCCCTGGGCTGCTCTATCGCCGCAACCAATACCGAAAGACTGTTCGTTGTCTTGTTTGGCCTGCACGGCCAGAACGGCAAGGGCAAGCTGATGGAAATCCTGTATCACGTCCTTGGCCCGCTGTCCGGTCCTATTCAGGCGGAAATGCTGATGGCGCAAAAATTCGCAAAATCCGCCGACGGTCCATCTCCGGCGGTGATGGCGTTGAAAGGCCGGCGTCTTGCCTGGGCCTCAGAGACCGAAGAAGGATCGTCCTTTGCGGCCGGTAAATTGAAGCTCTACTCCGGTGGGGATCCGCTGGTCGGGCGAGCTCCTAATGATAAGGCCCAGACTACATTTATACCGTCACACATCTTGTTTCTGCTTTGCAACACTCTCCCGCATGCGCCGGCTCACGACTCGGCTTTCTGGGAGAGGATCAAAGTAATCGACTTCCCTTTTTCTTTTGTCCAGCGTCGGCCGCAAAAGGATAAGGAAGGGAACGAAATCGCGGTTGTGTTGGAAGAACATCAACGCCTTGCCGATCCCGATCTTCTTGTCAAACTCAAAGCAGAGGCGTCTGGAATTCTCGCCGCCCTGGTCCGTGGTTGTCTGGACTGGCAAAGGCAGGGCCTCAACCCACCCAGGAAAGTAATAGAAGATTCACTTAAATACCGGCGCAGCGAGGACGATCTGCAAGACTTCATCGAGCAGTGTTGTCATGTGGATCGAGCCGATCCAAACGTCAAGGGCGCGGCGTCCGACCTCTATAAGCGCTATCGCTCCTGGTGGGAAGAGGTCGCCACCACTAGGCCGATGAATATGAAGAAATTCGGCACGCTGATGTCGATGAAATTTAAAAAACACAAGTCGTCCACCGTCGTCTATCTCGGTGTGATGGTCGACGTAATCAAGGGGATGGCCAGTGAAAAGTAAAGTGAAAACCGTCAAACGGGACGATATCATCCCGTTCCTCTGGTTATGGTCCCGCTCGTGGAGGCCTGTGTTTGCTGGTGTTTTGGTATTGTCGGGAGGATGGGAGGATTCGCCTTTAGGCCTCATGCGCGCGCGTTTTTTTAAGAGATAAGAGAAATAGTTTTCCCACGCGCGGGCGTATATGTTCCTCCCATCCTCCCATATATAAATAAAGAAGAAGTAAAAGAAGAGGTATCTTTTTGGTATGAAAAGAAAAAATCAAAAACGAAAAACGTGGGACAATGGCCGTTTTTACTCCCCCGGATACTCCCGTTCCAGTGAAGGGGGAAAACCATGAATCTCCTTGACCTCTATCGCGACGATGTGGACGGCAGAATCGTATCGGTTTCCGGTGGCAAGGAATACCGTGGGCCGTGCCCAAAGTGCGGCGGCAACGATCGCTTCGGGGTCTGGCCTCAACAGGACAATGGCCGTGGTACCTTCTTTTGTGGCCGGGGCAAGGATGGCGGCGGCAACGGCTGCGGCATCGGCGGCGACGCCATTCAGTATCTGCGCGACGTTCGCGGCTATACCTACCAGGAAGCCTGCGACTGTCTTGGCATCGAAGCCAGAAGGGGCGGTGAATCACTGCAGTATCGCACGCCGGTACCGCCGAAACAATTCCAGGATCCCGCTTTCATTCCGCAGACGCTTAACTATCCCGAGGATGTCGTCGACGCCGGGCTCTGGCACGAACACGGAATGAAGTTCGTCGAGGCCTGCCATGCCGCCCTGTTGCGCCGCCCTGCTTCGATCGCCTACCTGATGGCCCGCGGTATCTCGATGACCTCGATCACCCGCTACAAACTCGGCTTTCATGCCGGTGAGGAACGAGACGACAAGCAGTATGAGCCTTCCTTCCGGCCCTGGCCAAGCTGGGGGCTGAAGGACGAAAAGCGCGAAAACGGCAAACACCGCATGCTGATCCTGCCGGCAGGCCTGGTCATTCCTTATGTTGTCGATGACCGCCTTCACCGCATCACCATCCGCCTGATCAAGCCGGATCCGAAGCAACCGAAAAAGAAATACCACTATGTGCGCGGCTCGATCCGCGATGTCTGGATGAGCAACCCGGAAGCTCGCGCCTTCGTCATCCAGGAAGCAGAGCTTGATTGCATTGCAGTGGCTGAAGCTGCCGGGGACCTGGTCGGTACCATTGGGCTGGGATCCACCGGAGTCAAGCCGGAGATTCGCTCGGCCGCATCGCTCACCCGGGCGATCGCCATTCTCGATGCCCTCGACTATGACGAAGCCGGAGCCAAGGCCGGCAAGTGGTGGCGAGAACAGTATCCGCAATGCAGCCGCTGGCCGGTACCGAAAGGGAAAGACGCGGGCGAGGCATTCACTGCCGGTATAAATCTGCGGACCTGGCTCCTCGCCGGGTTGCCGCCTGTTTTTCATGAGCATCCGGCGGTTGAGCCTGCCGTAAAAGAAGATATCCCCGAAGCGGTCGAAGTCGCCCCAGAGGCGAGAGTCCGCGGCAGCCAGACCGTATCAGAGACGGCTGCCGCGGCGAGGGTCGAGCAGATCCTCCAGGGAAAGAAAATCCCATCATCCAACGATGTCGAGGAACTCAAAAACCTCCTTGAGGAAGCCGGCGGTTTCTTCCGTATCTATGATCAGGGCAACGCAGTCGGCCCGGAAATCTCACCCGACTGGTCGTATGAAAATCGCCAGAAGCGGGCGCGGATCTCCGAACTCCTTCATCTTTCGGAGTCGGTCGGCGCCCTGATCGAAAACCTTGCCGACGGGCTGTATGGGCCTGGGCAAATTGCGGTGTGAAAGGGGATAAGCCATGAACGAAACTCTTTTTCCCTCGAAAATTGCGGTGCACCGCTGGCTGGAGGACAACGGCTGGAAGATCAGCCGGTCGCAGTTTTACGACCACTGCAAGGCAGGCCTGCTGCGGCCGGCGAAAAAGGAAAAAAAGTACCGGCTGAAAGATGTTGAGAAGTATGCCTCGCTGCATGTGGCCAGGGCCGAAACCGGCGAGAAAGAAAGCGATCGCGAAATCGCCATGCGGGAAGAAAAACTCGAGATAGCCCTGGAGCGCGAAAGACTCGGCCTGGAAAAAGACAGGTTCGACTTCGATGCAAAACAGTCGAAGTATATCCCACGATCCGAGTTTGAGCTGGCGATCGTCGCACGCTCGGTCGCCTTTATGGCTCACCTCAACCACTCGATCCAAGCCTCCGTCCAGGACTGGATCCACCTGGTTAAGGGGGACCAATCCCACGCCTCCGAACTGGTCGAGGCGATCAGCCGTGAGGTAGAGCAGCGCATGGGCGACTTTGCCGCCGATGCGGATTTTGATGTTATTTTGGAGGCCAACTGAGGAGGAGGATATGTTGAAAAAGAAAGAAGAATTGAAAAATCGCAAAGGATTGACCTGGAAGGACTGCTCGACCTGTCTCAATTTTGTCGAGCGGTTCGAGGGCTGCGGAACAGGGATGTTGCCCAGCAAGATGGGTCGCTGTCGGGAGATAGGTCTGTCGCCGGGAAAACAATATAGAATCTTGCCAAAATATATTTGCGACGCTCACAAAGCAAACCCGAAATATCATCAGGGAGGGGTCTGAAAATGTCAGATAAACCACCAACCAGCACAGTCATTTGGCGGCCGATACAAACCCGATGCGATTATAGACCGGATGCCGAGTCGGAAATTCTTATCTATGACGGCGTGCTGGATGACGTAGTCAAGGGATATGTCGATGTAGACAGCGACGGTGAAACCCTTATCTGGATCGACCAGACCACCGGCGATCCGTTACCTGATCCTCAGTTTTGGGCGGATGTACCTTTCCCTGGGGAATGATTCTGTGAATAAAAATTACGAGATTCTTTTGTGTGACTGCCACTACTCCGAACCACCCTGTCTATTCTGCTGTTCGGATCCGCTAGTGGTGGTTGGTAAACGTACCATGAGAAAAAGTGAAGCTATCTCGATGCAAAAACAAAAGGAGAACAACATGAAAAAAGAAAGCAATCCGCCGCCACCAGTGGATGAAAGACTTCACGGAAGAGTAGCTGTGTCATTGTCTGAAATAAAGCGCGCCTTCACCGAATGGGACCGCCGCTACCGGGAGGAGCCAGAGCGCTTCATGTCCGAGGCCCAGCACTTGCTGAAAGAGACTCCCGAAACCTACGGCGACGCCTGCGCCCCGTACTTCATGCAGTTGGTTAACGAAGTTAAATCCGGAAAAATTGCCTAATTCTCCATGCCAAACCCGACCCCCTCCCACGATATCCGCACCTCCAGCACCATCCGCCTGCGCACCGCGCCTGCCTGGCTGCCGGAGAAGTTTCGCCGCCGACCGGAACGGATACGTATCCACTTCTCTCCTTCCCCGGGAGAGAAGCGGTTCTTCCGGTGTAAAAAGATCGTCGCCCCGTCGGTCTGGGCTCCGAAAAACCGTACGGTCACCTATGGTCCGCTCTCCGGATCGCGTTGGGACAACTCTTTCATGCCGCACATGCGCGGCATCATGGACGCCAGTTTTTTCCCGTCGGTGCGCTATATCGGCAATATCAAAGCCCCGCAGACAGGCAGTAGCGCCGGGGCCGAAACCATTCTCGGTTATATTGCCGACATGCAGCCGGGTCCTGCCTTCATCGTCTATCCGGACCGCGATACCAGTTCCAAGCGGTCGACCGACTACCTTCAGCCGATGTTTTTGAAATCGCCGCGGCTGCGAGCCCTGCTCACAGGGTTTTCGGACGATATGGCCAGCCTGCGCATCAAGCTGCAGACCATGTTGATCTACATGGGCTGGGCCGGATCTGTAACCTCGCTCGGTAATATTTCCGCCCGGTACCTGTTTGGCGATGAGATTGACAAATGGCCGCGCCAAGCCAGTAAAAAAGAGGCCAACACCCTGAAGCTCTTCTTCCAGCGATTCCGGGCCTACAAGTACGGCGGCAAATGCTGGCTGATCTCCACCCCGTCCGATATCGAAGGGCCGATCTGGAAGTATATGACAGAAGAGGCCCAGGTGGTTTTCGAATACCACATTCCTTGTCCGGACTGTGGATCCCGGCACAAAATGAGCGACAAGCATATCCGCTTCGGTGAGGAGCGCGATCCGCAGGTGATCGAGGAAACCGACATCGCCCGTTACATCTTCCCCTGCTGCGGCAGCGTTGCCGACGATCGCATCCGGATCAAGGCGCTGCAGCACGGCACCTGGCACGCCCGGGGTAGAAAGAAAGGCGAGGAGGACGGCCGCGAGCTCTTCACCTATCTGCGTGAGGAAAAGCCGGTGAAGATTTGTTTTCATTCGCCGGCATGGATCTCGCCCCTGGTCAGTCACGCCGAAATCGCCGCCGCCTTTCTCCGCGGCCTGAAGGATCCGGCGGAGATGCACTATTACGACAACCAGATCAAAGCCGAAGCCCACATCCCTTATCGCCAGAACCGCAAGGAAGACACCATCCTCGCCCTGCGGGATGACAGGCCGGAAGGGTTGGTCCCGGGTGGCGGCAAGGTCGCCGCCCTGGTGGCCGGAGTCGACACCCAGGACGAGTCGTTTCTTTTCTCGATCCGGGCTTTCGGCTGGGGATTGAAACAAGAGAGCTGGCAGATCCGCCATGGCGAGGTCGATTCCTTCGCCGCTCTCGAGGAGATTTTGTTCGAGCATTCCTACCGCGATGCCGAAGGCCTTTACTATCCGGTCCACCTGGTGGCCATTGACACCGGCGGGCACCGGACCAGCGAAGTGTACGACTGGGTCCGCCGTCATCCGGGCCGAGTGGTCGCCTATAAAGGCGCATCGGGCCGCAAGAACAGCCCGAAGTCGAAAACCATCATCGATCATTACCCAGGGACCAAGATCCCGATTCCGGGAGGCCTCGAGTTGTGGGTCTGTGATTCTCACTACTATAAGGACCAGCTCGCCGGAAAGCTCCGCATAAAGCATGACGATCCCGGTGCGTATCATCTCTATGCCTCCACCACCGAGGAGTACGCCCGGCAGATGTGTGTTGAGTATATCGACAACCGAAGGCTTTGGCAGTGCCCGAACGGCAAGGCCAATCACTACTGGGACTGCGGGGTCTTGGAACTGATCGCCGCCGAAATGTTGAACCTGAAATATCTGAAAAATGAAGAAGGGGAAGAGTGAAATGGCCAGACCAAGCGTAACAAGGATTGCCCAGGTCAAGGAGCAGGCGGCTGCAGGAGTCGACTATTCCCCCCGCCTCGGCGCCCGTTGTCCGTGGTGCGGCAAGCGTGCCCGGATTTATGCCACCCAGCCCTGGATCGAACTGACCAGGATCAGGTATCACCGTTGCGAGAACGGCAACTGTGTCCTGGCGGCGACGGGGATCAGTATAAAGTCGATCGAGGTGGATGGATGAAACCGGAAAAGAAGCTCCAGCGACGTTGTCCGATATCCCGCAAAAATCCGAACGCCTGCACGTATCCGCCTTTTCGTGAATCATGCGCCGCCTTTCGAACAACATTTCAACTGAAAACCGGCAAGTCGCTCGATTACTGCGGCGAAAGCTGCATTCCGGCCAAGCCGCCGGAACCGGTAATTTTAAAACAACCTTCAACAGACAAAAGGAAAAGAATCATGGGATCCAGTAAAAAAACCATTGGGGAATGCGACTCATGCGGTCAACCGCAAAAGAGCCTGGTTAAACATTTTGATGAGGATGTCTATTCCATGTGCATGCCGATGAGGGTTGTCGCGCGGAACCACCCTAAGGCGGTCCTTGCCGCTTTGCGGAAGTTCGGCAACTTGCCGAAAGAAACAGCGGTCATCGACAAGCAGTTACAAGAAGAGGTCGCCGGGCTCAAAGAGGAACTCGCCCAATATATGGCAATTGTCCAGGAGTATAAAGAGAGGCCGGAAGTCGATCTTCATGAGGTTCAAAAAGAACTCCAGGAAACCAAGGACAGCTATCAAGCGGTATACCGTGAGGTATCGGCCGAGCTGGGTTATGCCCCCGCCACCGACTTCAATATCGCTACCGAAGTCAGTATTCTCAAGCAGGAAAACGACCGACTCCGCGAGCAGCTCACCGAACTCTCTCGGTCCGTGGTGCAAGGTGGTGTGCATATTGTGGTTGAGGAGCGCCGTATCCCTGGAGAAAATACATCCCCAATTATGAGGGTAAGTGGTGATGACGAGGCCAATATTCGCCTTCATGGTGGTTACCTCCTGATGCAGCGCGATAATGCAATATTGGACATCGCCCTGGACTGTCTCGCCGGCAAAATCACCGGCCTTGATGTCGAGCGTCTGCAGGCGTTGCGATGAAGAGAATGGCTTCATGCTGACTATAGAGTAATTTCCCGGTCAAAAAACAGAGAGGATCGAATATGCCCATAAATGAAAATTTTATTACCCAGGGAGTTGTCGACGTCATTAATGAGAGAAAAAGACAGGAGCTGCAGGAGGGGTGGACAGACCTCCACGATGACGCTCTTGACGACGGTGTTCTGGCTGGAGCGGGAGCCTCCTATGCTATGAACGCCGCCTCGCAGCTGCATCCGCAGACCCAGTTACCGCTAGATGAAATTCCTCCCTGGTGGCAGTTGTCAAGGTCCTGGTGGAAACCGAAGAGCCCGAGAGAAGATCTGGTCAAAGCCGCTGCCTTGATTATCGCCGAAATAGATAAAATAGACAGATCCGGTGCAAGCGACCATGAAGCTGGCTTAATCAAGTCGTTTATCGGCGATTTTTTGGAGACCAAATACCCCGACAATCCGCAGATTGATGTTTCTCTCTCTGAGGCATACACGGCACTAACCGAGTTTTGTAAAAATCACTCATCTGCCTATATCCCTTCGATGACAACGTTTCGTTATTGGCTGGTGGCAAGAAACATCAAGTGCTTAAGGAGAGGCGGGATAATGAGGCTTTGTGGGAAGGTTCTCAGAAAAAAAGCCAAGGGGAGGGAGCACCATGGATGATGAATTCGACAAAACGCGCACCGGCACCGGCACGGCCGAGTGGGCGGAATACAAGATCAACATCTCCCGTGGCTGCATCAACAACTGTCTCTATTGCTACGCGGCGGCGATGGCTAAAAGGTTCGGCTGGCGGGACCGTAACAAATGGCAAGTCGAGGAGTTGAACAAGCAGGCGGAAAGAAAACGGTTTCCCGAACTGGAGGGGGTTGTGATGTTTCCAACTTCGCATGACATTACCCTGTTCAACCTTGAGGCATGTGTGCGGGTGGCCGGGCTGATCCTCGCTGCCGGCAACAAGTTGCTTATCGTCTCCAAACCGCGACTTTCCTGTATAGAAAGGCTGTGTCATGAGTTTGAAAAATACAAAGAACAGATTCTCTTCCGCTTCACCATAGGCACCATGCACGAAGAGGTTTCGAGGAGTTGGGAGCCAGGAGCTCCTCTGCCGATCGAGCGGATGGCAAGCCTGACTCATGCACACAACGAAGGGTTCCGTACCTCCGTTTCTATTGAGCCGATACTGGGAGGTACCTTCACTGCTGCCGAAGTTGTCTGGCGGGTCCGGCCTTTTGTCACTGATACTGTCTGGGTTGGAAAAATGAATCAACCGCGCCGGCGGGTCGACATGTCCGTCCCGGACAATATCCGGTTGGTCAAAGAAATAGAGTCCCTGCAGGATGACGAATCAATCATCCATCTTTTTCGCACGCTCGAGCACATTGAACAGATCCGCTGGAAGGACAGTATCCGGGAGGTGTTGGTCAAACATGGATATCTTAAAGTTTCCCAATAAAAGGGAAATAGGGCTTTTTTGATGACGACCCGGATATGGATATTTGCCTGGATATTTTGTCAGGCGGGTGGCACCGGCAAAAAATAAATTATCAGTGTAGAAATCGTCTCCTGAAAAACAACTCCATATAATTAGCAAATCCTGTGCCAGTGCACAAACCCGTTTACTACCAGTAGTAATATACTACTGGTAGTATAGGCTCCCTTCTCACACCACATTTTTTCGCTTACCCTCTCGTCATTCAAGCAGTTTCGTTTTTTTAAAAACAAACTCACAACGAGGCTTAGCGAATGTCGGCTACACTCACCATGCTGAAAGAGCGGTTGGCTCTTTATCTGTCCGCAGAAAAAATCGTCCTCGAAGGCAATCAGAGCTGGTCAAGTCCGGACGGGATGAACTACACCAGGGCCAATATCAACGCCCTGCAGCGGGAGATATCCGCCATCCGTCAGGAGATCGCCTATTTTGAGGGCTCAGGCTCTACCGCCCAGCAGTTTGTCTTCGGTGGGAGGGGCTGAGCATGAGCGGGCGCGATACCAATAAAAGCCTCTCGCAAAAATTCTATGACCGCTACACCTCGCTGATCGGCGGGGCCATCTCATTGTTATCTCCAGCAAGGGCGGCGGGCTTTGTCTATGGCCGGCAGATGTACCGAACCTTTGCCGCCGGCACCACGCTTGATGCCGACAAGAATTTCCGGCCCCGGCTGCGGTCAGGCGATGCCGAAGTAAAGCGAGCCTACAAGCTGGTTGCCGCCCGCTGCCGGGATCAGGCCGAGAACAACTCGCTCATCTCCGGGGCGCTCGACCGAATCGGCAACAACGTGGTGCGCTCCGGCATCATGCCGAAATTCAAGTTCCGCACCAGGGATGGCAAGCTCGACCGCGAGGTTAACAAGAACTGGCGAACGGGCTTTCTCCGCTGGGCCCGCTACTGTGATTCAACCGGTCATGATTCCTACGGTGCGCTGCAGCGGCTCGGCCTCCGTCATATGTGGTCGGACGGCCAGTATTTCATCCACCGGACTTGGGACACTTCCCGCCCTGGCATCGTGCCTTTACGCCTCGAGTTCCTCGAGTTCGATCAGCTGGACGCCCTGGTTGACGGAGTTCTGGCCAACGGCAATATCGCTCGGAAAGGTATCGAGCATGATGCCGCAACCGGCCGGCCTCTCTTTTACCATATCCTCGATCATCATCCGGGCGACTACCTCGCCCTGGGGCGACGCTCCACTTCCAGGAGGATCCCGGCAGCCGACATCATTCATGTCTGGGATCGCCGCCGGATCAGTCAGTATTCCGGTATCGCCTGGATGGTCGCGGTGGTGATGGAAGCCTACCGGATGGAGGACTTCAGGCATATTACCCAGGACGCGGCCCGCCTGCAGGCGACCTTTGCAGCCTTTTTGAAATCGGCCTTTCCCGGTTTTCAGCTCGGCGGCGGGCTGTCCTTCGGCGGTCAGTCGGCACCGATCAAACCGGGCGAGACCGGTGTAACCCAGGCCCCGACCGAAATCAAGTCCGGCATCATCCAGGGCTTGCCGACGGGCACCGATATTACCTTCGCCTCGCCCAGCCAGCCGGGCAACTACTACGAACCGTTTGTGAAAGACAGCCAACGCTGGCAGTCGGCGGGACTCGGCATGTCCTTTGAGGCCTACACCAACAACTACACCGATGCAAGTTATGCCTCGTCCAGGTCCGGCTCACTCGAGGAGCGGCTCAGCTACCGATCACAACAGCAATTCACTGAAGAGCAGGTCAACCGGCGGGTGCTCGCCTGGTATATCGAGGCCGCCTATCTGTCGGGCCTTGCCCCGGTGAAGATGCCGAACTACGCGAAAGACCCGGACTTCTACCATGAGCTCGCCGAAGGGCAGTTTCCGGGCTGGGGCTGGGTCGATCCGTCCAACGACGCCAACGCAGCCGAAAAGCTCATCGATCTCGATATCGACACCCGCCGAAACCAGGCCTCGCAGCGCGGTAACGACTGGGATGAGATTATCGACGAACTGAACGAAGAAGAAGACAGTCTCATTGAACTGGCGGAAAAGAAAGCCCGCCGCAAATCCTTGGAAGGACAGAGCAATGTCAATCAATAACCGTGGAAAGATCCAGGGCGAAATCGAAAGCATCCTCCGGGCGGCCGGGATCCATCCCGGAATGTGGGCAAGAGCTGCCACCGGTAAACGTGCCGCCGCCTCCGAGGCCGGCGGCTTCGACTGGATCCTCACCACCGAGAAACCGGCGGTTGTCTGGGACTGGGAACGGTGGGACTTTGTCGAGGAGATCCTGCTTGCCGACGGCATGCTGGTCCCGGCCAACGGCCAGGTGGTTCTTCTGGACTGTCATAACCGTAATTCGGTGAAAGACGTTCTTGGTCATGTCCGGGATTTTGCCGAGGCCAAGGTCGGCGAATTCCCCGCCCGCACCGGCCAGGTCTTCTTTGCCGATGATCCGGACAGCCAAGCCGCCCGGGCAAAGGTCGAGGGCAACCATATCACCGACGGGTCCGTCGGCTATCAGATTTTGAAATCAGTCTGGGTCGAGGAAGGCAGCGAGGTCGGGATCGGCGGCCGGATTTTCGCCGGCCCGGTCCGGGTTACCTACCAGTGGTCGCTGAAGGAATTTTCCATTACCCCGATCGGGGCAGACGTACTCGCAAAAGTCAGGCTACTCTGCGGCGCATAGACCGCTTCAAAAACAACATCCGCACAAGGAGACTTCAGGATGAACAAAAAAATGAGAAAATGGCTAGAGGCCAACGGGCTCCGCGCCGACGCAACAGAGCTGGAAGCGTGGGAACTTTACGACAAGCTGAAGGGTGAAGGGATCGAGTTGATCGGTGTCGAGCCTGGTAAGCGGTCTGCCGCTGCCGGCAATCCGGCTCAAGGAGATCGCGGTAATCAGGATGACGGCGGCGAAGTTCCCGCCACCCGCACCGAGACGGATCCCGGGCTCCAGGCGCAGATCGATGCCGCCGTAGTTCGCGGGATGGTGGCCGAGGCCAACCGCCGCAACGCGGTCCAGGATCTGATCGTCGTTGCCGGACTTGGCGATCATGATGGCGGCACCTTCGCCCGCCAGCTTCTCGACAATCCGCAGATCGATGTCAACCGGGCTTCGAATCTCATCCTCACAGAGCTGCAGAAGCGTAATCCGCCGATCGGTTCAGGCGCCCATGTCGGCCGCGAGGCTGGCGAGAAACTGCGGGATGCGATCACCGACGGCCTGCTCATGCGCTCCGGCCATCGCCTTGCAAAGCCTGCCGACGGAGCAAAAGAGTTTCGAGGCCGCGCCCTGATCGAGATCTGCCGCGAGCTGCTCGAACTGAACGGAGTTTCCTGCCGCGGCCTGTCGCGGATGGAGATCGCCGGCCGGGCGCTTGCCGCCGGATCCACTTCCGATCTGCCGTTTATCTTCTCCAGCGTGGTGAACAAAAACCTTCTCCAGGCCTATAACGAATGGCCGGATACCTGGCGGCCCTGGGTGGCCATTACCGGCGCCATGGACTTCAAGGAGATCCACGCCATCAAGTTGTCCGGTTCCCCCGACCTGAAAGGCATGAATGAAAACGGCGAATACCAGACCGCCTTTTTCAGCGACGCCCAGGAGAGCTACCGGGTTATCACCAAGGGAATCAAGGTGCCCTTCACCCGGCAGATGATCATCAACGACGACACCAGGGCTCTTACTCGTATCCCCCAACTCTTCGGCACTTCGGCCAAAAGGATGGAGGCGGATGCGGTTTACTCGCTGCTCACGGCCAACGGCGCGATGAGCGACGGCAAGAACCTGTTCCATGCCGATCACCGCAACCTTGCCGCTGCCGGTGCGGTTTTAGGGTCCGATTCTCTCGGAGTCGGTCGGGCGGCTATGCGCAAGCAGAAAGGTTTGAAGGGCGAGAGAATCGATATTGTTCCGGCCTTTCTCCTGGTCCCGGTCATCCTCGAGCTCGCCGCCGAGGTCATTCTTCGGTCGGCCTCGCTGCCCACCGCCGAAATGAGCGCGGGTGTCCATAATCCCTGGGCCGGCAAACTGACTCCCGTTGCCGATCCTCATCTTGACGATGCCTCCGAAAAGGCCTGGTACCTGCTCGGCAGTCCGAACCAGGCCCCGGTTATCGAGGCCGCTTTCCTCGAAGGTGAGGAGCAGCCCTATGTCGAGGAGATGATCGACTTCAACAGCGATGCGATGATCATCAAGGTTCGCCACGATTTCGGCGCGGGTGTCGTTGATCATGTCGGTGCGTACAAGAACCCTGGGGAATAAGCCGCGAGGCGTCAGGATGCTGCTCCTGACGCTCTTCCTGTTTTTCAACAATAGATGAGGTAACGAAGATGGCAAAAAATCATGTGCAGGTAGGGGCGACAATGCCCTGGACCAACGGCACCGGTTCCGATGTCGCATCCGGTGATGTGGTAGTGGTCGGTAATTTTGTCGGTGTCGCCCTGGGCGATATCGCCGACGGCGCGGCCGGTGAGCTGGCGATTGAGGAAGTGTGGGAAGTGCCGAAAAATAATGCCCTGGTCATCGCCCAGGGCGACGCGGTCTACTGGGATGTGGCCGACGGCGAGATGAACAAGACCGCCGAGGACAACTACTACGCCGGGCTTGCTTTCGCCGGCGCCGCCGAAACCGCCACCACGGTTAAGGTTAAGCTCGGGGCCTACGGCCTGTTAACCAACCTGGAAGCGTAACATGACCACCGAGCGGGAATATATGCTTGCCGACTTCAACCGGGAACTGGCACGGATCGGCACCGCCATGATTATCGACGGTGCCGAGGTCAGGGCCTTTATCCGGCCGGCAACCGAAGCCGAGTTTGCCGGCGGGCGGTTTGCCGCCGACGGTTTGGCGGTCGAGGCTAAATACCTGTTCGTCAACCCTGCCGACCTGGCCTATCTGCCGAAGGAAGGCGGGGCCATGGTGGTCGAAAACGTCGAGTACCGGGTGCGGCTGGTGGACACCCTCGGCGTTGCCTGCAAAATCATGCTGGTGAGGCACCTGTCGTGAAGTTCGAGATGGTGGTCGACCCTGCGGCGCTGGACAGTATTATCAGCCAGCTGCCCGGCACTGAAAAACAGGTTGTCCTTGCCCGCGGCTCGGCTCTACGCAAGACCGGCGCCTGGCTCAAGACCCAGGTGAAGAGGGGTGTCGCAAAGGAATTGAACATTACCCAGAAAAGTATCGAATCTCGTTTTCATTTCAACAAGATGGACCCGGAAAGCGATACCCTGAAAGTGTGGATAGGGACCAGCTCTGTCAGCCCTTTTGCAGTCGGCAACCCGACGATCCTCGGCTCGCCGAGCAAACCGACCGGGATCCGGGTGCGCAGCCACAGTTACCCGGGGGCTTTTATCGCCCGCATCTACAGCGAGCAAAAGAAGGTCTGGATCCGGCTGCATTCAACTCACTACAGTCCGGAGCTTTATCCGGTCGGTAAAAGCGGTGTGAGTGGGGCGGGGAGTTTTCCCGGCAGTAAAGGCCGCTTTCCCGTGGTCCAGGTTACGATCCCCATCGATGACACGGTCAAGCGGGTCCTTGAAACCCTGGAAGAAGATCTCGGCCGAAAATACGAGGAGATCTTTGCCAGGGAGTTGAACTACCAGGTCAATGTTAAAGGGGCAACAGCATGAACGGACAGTTTTCCACCCTGCTCACAACCAGGCTCGCCGAACTTACCGGCGGTCTCCGGTTCGAACACAAACCGAGCGGAGTCGCCCGGGCGCCGCAGATCGTTGAAACCATGTTGCCGCCCAAGGGTCATGACCACCAGGAGGGCCAGGAATTTCCTCTGGTTCGCTGGGCCCTTCACGGCGGTGGATTTGACTTCATGCGGCCCGCGCCGTTCGGCATCATTCTCCATGGGGGAATCTACACCTCCGGCGATATCGTTGCCGGAACCAGGGATATCACCACCCTTGCCCTTGCCCTGGGGCGCATCGTTAACGACCGCGCGTTTCCGCCTTATAGGCTGGTCACCCCGGTACCATTCACCATCGGCAGTCCGGAGCAAGGGAGTGAAGGCCTGCAGCCCCACCCTTACTACTGGCTGACGATGAAACTGCAGTTCATAGTGCCGTCAGGGCACGGAGGATAATTTCATGGGAGCAAAAGCATATTCTTTTGTCGGTAGCGTTTATTTCGGTCTGCTCGACGCCAACAAGCAACTCACCGGCGGCTTCTTCAAGGTCGGCAACGTTTTTCCGCTGAAACTGAAGGTCGAGACGGAGCAGAAGTCGCAGATCTCGCGGCAGCTGGAAAACTTCGGGCAGACCCTCGATACCTTGACCCGCCTTAAATCCGTTACCGGCAACATGGATATTCACCAATGGCTACCGAAGACGCTGGCCTGGGGTCTTTCCGGCGGGGCAACGGCCATGACCGCCGAGGCCGGGACTGTTGCCGCTGAAACTCCGGAAGAAATCGTTGCCGTGCACGACCAGTTTGTCCGCCTTGCCCACAAAAAGGTATCGAGCGTGGTGGTCAAGGACGAGACGGATGCGACCACTTACGATGTCGGCGATGATTACACGGTAAACGCCAATCTCGGCATGATCGAGGTTCTTTCCACCGGGGCTATAGCCGACGGAGCAGCTTTGAACGTCTCATACTCCTACGCCGCCGAATCCGGATATCGGGTGGATATCGCCACCAACACCCTGATCAGGGTAGCTGTCATGATCGACGGCCAGAATGAGTACACCGGCGAGAAGATCGACGCCGAGTTCTATTCGGTGGTGCTCGCCTCCGGTTCCGAGATCGGCATCATCTCCGAACCGGAATCAGACTACGAGAAGCTGCCGTTCGCCATGACGTTCGAGACGCCGGAAGGGATGACCTCCCCCGGCAAGATCAACGGCATCCCACTGTAAGAGGCGATGTGTTCCCCCTGGGGCGGACGGTTTCTCCTGGCTGCTCGCCCCTTTTCCCAACGGGAGATGGATAAAGGATCCGCAATGATAAAAGAAGAAAAAATTGTGGTGAGAGACAAGGACATCATCGTCAAGGAGCTGACCCTGACGGCTGTCGACGCGCTGTTCGCCTCCTTTTCAATAGACCGGGCTCCGACTCTTGCTGAGAGATTGATCGACTCGCCGATTCCGGTCGAAGTGGTGACGGCCTCGACCGGCCTGCAGGATGATGAACTGAATGCTTTCACTCCAAGTGAGATAGACGAGATCTGGAAGGCCACCGCCAGGGTGAACGATTTTTTATCCGTGATGGTCGAGCGGACGGTGAAGTTGCTGCCGGACCTCTCGACCGATTTGACCGAGAACGGTTCAGGCGGCTCGTCTGCCGGATGATTATCGCCGGGTACGATGTCCGGCACTATGGCTATTCATTCTTTCAACTGCTGCTGAAAGAACTGGTTGAAGACAGCAAAAATCGGAAACGCTAGACGATGACAACCGCCAACAAAATAATCTACGAGATCCAGGCAGCCTACACCGGCCGCGGTGCAGTCAAGCAGCTGGGCGACGACCTAAAATCATTGAAACAGGTTGAGTCGTTCCAGGCCATGCTGACGAAGTTTTCCGCCCTCAGTGCTGAGTTTGTCGCCGCCAAGCAGAAGATGCGCGAACTCAGGTCGGAGATGTCCAAGCCCGGCAATGAAGCGATGGCCGGCGAATATGAAAAATCGGTGGGGGCTGTCAACAAGCTGGCGGCGGCGATCCGTAAGCAGAAGGATATCCTGGATCAGCAGCGTCCTGTCATGCGTGAAGCAGGTGTCAATCTTACCGATCTGGCGGGAGACTACGACCGGCTCAAGCAGTCGGTAAACGGCTTGAGCAAGCAGCAGGCCATGCGCAACCTGCTCGGGGTGAAGTCGATTGTCGAGGTTAAAGGTGAGATGGTCGGGTTGGCAAGGTTGTACCGCGAGACGGCGAAAGCTGGGTTCGCCTCGTCTGCCGATCAGGCCCGCGCCCTGGATGCTCTACGCAAAAAGCAGCGCGAGCTCTACGCCACCATCAGCAATCCGCCGAAGCTGCAGAACGCAAGAAAACTCCTGGGCCTCTCCGACGATGCGGACATCACCGCTCAGATTAATAATTTAAAAAACGCCTACAAGACGCTGGCCACCTCCGGCAGGGCGAGCATGGCTCAGCTGGCCAGGGCCAAGGTCAACCTCGGCAAACAGATTGACGAGCTGCGCGGTAAAACAAGCAGCTGGCGTGACGCCCTCGGCGGCTTACGGGGTAAGGCCGTTGAAGTGGGCGGCGCTGTCGCCGGCATTGTTCTTCCGGCCCGGGAGGCCATCAATTATGAAACCGCGATGGCCAAGGTCGGCAAGGTGGTCGACGGCACCAAACAGCAGATCGACGGCCTGGGCAGAGGCCTGCAGGAAATGTCCACGAGGATCCCGATGGCGGCCGGGGATCTGGCTTCCATTGCCGCGGCGGGCGGTTCTCTCGGACTTGCCGTCGGCGATATTCAGTCCTTTGTCGATGTTGCCGCGCGAATGTCAACCGCCTTCGACATGCCCGCCCAGGAAGCGGGAGACGCTATCGGTAAACTGAAAAACATTTTCAACCTCAGTATCCCAGAGGTTGAAACCTTTGGCGACGCGATCAACAAACTCGGCAACACCACAGCCGCCCAGGAGAAAAGTATCGTTGAGGTCATGCTGCGGGTCGGCGGTACCTCCCAGCAGTTCGGTCTGGCTAAAGATAAGACTGCGGCCTTGGCCGCCGCCATGCTCTCTTTGGGCAAAACTCCCGAGACTGCTGCAACCGGTATCAATGCCCTGATGAACAAAATGCAGACCGCCACCATGCAGGCCGAACCGTTCCAGGATGCTCTGGCCAAAATAGGTATGAGCGCCGAACAGATGGCCGAGTCGGTCGCCAAGGATCCGCAGAAAGCCATTACCGACCTGCTCGAGACTCTGGCTAAACTAGATAAGCGCGGCCAGTCCGAAGTCCTTACCGGCCTGTTCGGGGCGGAGTACCAGGACGATATCGCGACTCTTGTCAATGGCATGCAGACCTACAAGGACGCTCTTGGCCAGGTGGCCGAAGCGTCCAGCTACGCCGGGGCCATGGACGAGGAATTTAGGAAGCAGTCGGAGACAACCGGCAATCAGCTGATCTTGTTGAAAAACGCGGTTACGGCAATCGTCAGAAACATCGGCACCGGTCTTTTGCCCGCCATCCGAGAGGGGGCAGAGTGGTTGACCGCTATCGCCAAGAAAGTCGCAGATTTGACCGGTAAATTTCCAGGGCTGTCGGGGGCGATTGTCGCCTTTGTCAGCGGCGCGGTTGTTCTCAGCACCGTGAAAAAAATCTTCGATGTCTTGAGAATGGCGGCACTGTCCTTTGGCAGTCAGTCCGTTCTCTCTTTTGGCAAGTTTGATACCGCCTCAAAAAGCATCGCTGCCGGAGCACCCGGCACCTTCGGCAAGATCGGCGGCGCGGCGAAAAAACTTGGCGGCGTCCTGAAAAGGTCTCTTGGCTGGCTGAGTATCCTTGCTCTGACTTTTGAAGCTGGGATGGCGATCGGCACCTGGCTGAATCAGTTCGGCATCGTGCAGAAAGGCATGACCACTTTAATCTATTGGGCTGACCGGCTGCAGCTCGGTGCCCAAAGAATGTGGCGGGCGATTACCGGCGGCGACACCGGCGAGATCGACAAGAATATTGAGATTGCCAAGCAGACGTATAAGGAGCGGCTGGAAGAGATCGACACGGAAGTTGCCGAGGAAAAAAAAGCAAAAGAAGAACCAAAAGAAGATCCGAAAGAAGAGCCCAAGGAAGAGCCGCCTCCCACAGAGCCACCCTCGCCCCTGGCGGAAAAGAAGCCCCTCTCCCGCGAGCAGGAAGCGATGGACACCTGGGATAAGGATAAGCTTACCGAGGAGCAGCTGAAAGAGCGACAGGAGAGGTTGGGGACAACTGACAGTACCGACGAGATTGCCAGGAAGAAAGCGGAGGAAGAAAAAAAGGCGGCAGTCGAAAACAAGGAAGACCTGCAGCCAGACGTTAAGGAAAAAGCAGAAGCTGAAAAAAACGAGGAAGAAAAAAAGAAGCAAGTGCAACGGTCGGATGAAAGCTCCATTCCCTCTCGTCTCGCCATGGATCGGGCTGGACAGCTTCAGCCGGTCGAGAAGCCGGAGGAGCCGGAAGAAGAGCCGGCAGCCGACAATAAAAAGGCTGAGGAAGAAGAGCAGCACAAGCGGGATAGGGAAGAGCAGGACCGCCGCAACCGGCAATTCGCCGAGGAAGAAAACCAAAAGAGGGCGGCAACTGCCGAGCAGGCCGAAAAAGATATCACGCAGGCCAACGCCGACCGGATCGACGCGGCCAAGCAGGGCGCGGAAGAGTGGGCGCAGGCTGAAAACCAGGCGGTTGAAAAAGCCAAGTCCGTCTTTCAGAAATATGCCGACAAGGTCAAATCCCTGCAGGATGAAATCTCCGGAAGGGAAAAGTCGCTGGCCCAGGAGCTGGACGAACTCGACACCAAGACATCTGCCGAATCGAAGTGGCGCAGGCGGGCGAAAGAAGCCAGCGATTACGAGAAGGCGGCCAAGGCGGCGATGAAGGCCGGTGATCTTTCCAAAGCCCTGTCTCTTTCCGATCAGGCGAAAGAACTCTACAGCTCGTTGAAAGGCGGCGCCGGCAGTATCACGGCGGAGCAGGCCAGGCGTACCGCCTTGCGGGGAGTTTTGAAAACCGGCGAAATGGGAATCGATCTCGCCGGGATGCAAAAACGCGATGCAGCCAAGCAGGCTCTGTTCGCCATGCCCCCGGGAGCGAACGAACTGTTTGGCGATCTCGCCGGCAGGATTCGCGGAAAGTTGACCGGGATAGCGGGCGGAGGTCAGGGCCAGGGTGGAGGCCAAAGCGGCGACCAGGTCACAAAAGTCCATGAACTGAAATTCAAAGACGGCGCACTGCGCGGCGGTGGGGAAGATATGGAAGCATTCTTCAGAGCCTTGGAGCAGGCGGGGCTAAGCGCATGATGATCACGCTCGATACCATCACCCTGCCGAAAGACCTCTGGTGGGAAGACGAAACCGAATGGACCCCCGTCGAACAGTCGGTGGAATACTCGACAACCGGTGCGCTCCTGATCGATATTGCCACGAAGCAGGCCGGGCGACCTGTCACCCTGACCGGTGAAGAAGGCAAGGCCTGGACTACGAGAAAGACGGTGCTTGATCTTATGGCGCTCGCCGCCGTGCCGGGCAAAGAGATGACCCTTGTCATCGGCAACCGATCCTTTCAGGTGATGTTCAGACAGAATGAAAAACCGATCGAGGCGGATCCTGTCTTCCGGACCATCCCGCCGCCGGATGATGAAAAATATTTTTTGAAAGCCCTGCGCTTTCTGATCCTGTCGGAAAACTTAGAAGGATGAGAAACACATGCCGATTCTAACCGAAGATGTAAAACTGATGGCCTCGCAGCGCCTGACCGACAATGACGACGGCGGCGGCCGCATGACCGGCGTGGAGATTGTCGACGGCAACGTCAATAATCTCTTCCCGGATATCTCCCGCCTTGACCGGGTCTATGGCCGGGTGAGTCTGCGCAAAGCGTTTGTCTCAGTCCAAACAGCCGACACCGACGCCTATTCCGGCGCTCATGTCATCCTGTCGCTTCCGGCCCAGGATCCGAACGTCTCGGTCTGCATGTTCTCGACCGGCGATCCGAACGATGAGCGGGCCGCAGCTCGTGACCGGGTGGAATCCTACGTCACGGTCGGGCCGAGATATCAGGGCTGGCTGTGGGGCGATCAGCCTGAAGGGTCCCGCTCGTTGCTGCTCTTTCAGGTCAAAAACACCAAAATTCCCGACGTCGGCAGCGTTCTCTGTCTGTACAGAGACAAGGGCCTGGCCAATGAGGTCCAGCAGTTTGTCCGGGTAACAAAAGTCGAAGCGACAACCACTGAATTCAACGCCACGGCGGAAGGCTCGGAGTATGGGGCAATGGCCCTGGCGTACAAACGGGATATCGTCAAAATCGAGATCGGCGATCCTTTGCGTGAAACCTTCTTAGGTATTGAGATCAGCCAGAATGATTCTCTTCCCACCAACGTCTACACGACAACCGTTTCCGACGCCGCCAAATATTACGGGGTGATGCTGCCGACAGAGGCCATCACCGCCGGGAACATAGAGATCAATGTCGATTCGATCTTTGCTCATCTGGTGCCGTCCGCCCAGGGCGAATCGCCGATGGTCGACCTGAGCGTCGGTGAAGCCGGGCCGGTTATCGGCAGCGGTGCAGGTTATTCATTCACCGTCACGTCCTTTGCCGTGGCCAACAACGCCCAGCTGCATTTCGGCCGAGGCATCAAACCGAAGACGCTCTCGATTGTCGGCAGCGGTCACACCTATGGCGATGACGGCAACGGCATTCTCATTGAGGGCACGAGCCAGGTCGGCACGGTCGATTATTCAACCGGCACTGTGACATTCTCCAATGTCCCTGCAGGCTATACCGCCAGCCTGTCGGTCTCGGCCACAATCGGCGTGGAAGTCCCACGGGTGCCGAACACGCTCTTTAAATATATTGCCCTCTCGAATCGCGGCTACAACTACACCGCGATCCTGGATCCGCTGCCGATCCCGAAAAGCATCTGGGTCGATTATATGGCCCAGGGCAAATGGTACCGGCTGCGCGATAACGGCAACGGCACGCTGATCCCGGATATCGCCGGGACCGGTACCGGCACGGTCAACTATGCGACGGGCAGCATCATCATCACCTGCGGGGCGCTGCCCGATGTTGAGACGGCCATCATCTTCAACTGGGCCAATCCGATCGAGACGGTCGATCTGTCGGGAGCGGTATCAATCGATGTTGCCGAGATCAGCCACGTGCTGGCCCATAAGCCCGTTGATCCAGGCTCGTTTGTCATGACCTGGCCGGTCGCTGCAGGCGGCACCGGAACGGCCACCGATAACGGCCTCGGCTACCTCACCGGCGATGCGGAAGGCTGGATCAACTACGCAACCGGAGAGCTGGCCTTTACGCCTACCCTGCTACCGGTCTCGGGTGGAGAATATACCATCGACTATGAAAAATACCCGCTAGTAGCCGGGGCGGCCTCAGCCAATTCAAACGGGCTCTGCACTATCACCCTGCCGGAAACCCCGATCAAACCAGGCTCAGTCTCGCTGAACGCCCTGGTCTCGTTTTCTACTTATCAGCATGTCTATGCATTAAGGGACGACGGTAACGGCAATCTTTCCGCCCCGGGCTGGAATATTCCGGTGCCTGTCTCAAAGCCGCTCGGTTGGCCCGGCAAAACAAATGCCAATGGGATTACCGGAACAATCGACTATCTCACCGGCGTCTGCCAGTTCGACCTGACCAACGTCGAGGGGCTGGAGACCTGGACTGAGCCGTATACATTCAGAATCTGCGCGGGATAAGGAGAACTATGTCAGCAATAGGAGCATCAATTGGAGCCTGCTCCAAAAACATTCGGTACTACGATCCGGAAACAAGGGTTATTGCCTGGGCAGACTCGTTTGTCGGGGCGGTTAATTACTCGTATTCGCTGACCGCTTCGGCAGCCGAAACAGCCGACGAAATTATACCTGCAAAGCCTTTCGTTCTCAGCCTCCTGCAGAACCATGTCGGCTACACCATCCTGCCCGGATCCGTTTCCTTTTCCTGGAGCGGGGTCCGCTACGTCGACCGTCTCGGCAAGCTCTATCGCAACCCGGATCCGACAACGGGCTTCGGCGTTGAGGCCGGGACTATCGATTACTCGACCGGGATCGCGACGCTGACCGTCTATGACGGCGGCGATAATACGATCGTGATACATTCGCTGTCCGCCAGGATCGGCAGGCAGTTGGTGACCGACGTTACGTTTCGGACGCCTGGTGCACCGCTTCGGCCCGGATCGTTGTCGATCGTCGGAGTGGCCCTTGATGGTACGACGGTTTCCGGAACGTCGAACTTCGACGGTACCATGACCGGCGCTCTGGTTGGCGGCGGTGTCGATTATGACAAGGGCATCGTCTGGGCAAAGTTCGGTGAATGGGTTTTTGACGATGGCTCGTACGCTGAAGAGCCATGGTATAACGAGGACGATCGAAAAGACGGGCAGATCTTCAGGCCAGCGCCGGTCTTTGCCGACAGCCTCAGTTATGCCTGTGTGGTCTATTCGTACATCCCGCTCGATGCCGATCTGATCGGCCTGGATCCGGTCAGGCTGCCAAGCGACGGCCGGGTGCCGATCGTCAGAACCGGCGATGTCGTCGTCATTCACAATACCCAGACGACACAGCTCGCCAATCCCTTGTCGGCCGGACAGGTGCTCACTCTGCCTCGGGCAAACATCGTTCATGTCGAGCTGTACGATTCCTCTGACCCGATTCCGGTACGGGTTCCATCCACGCTCTATAATTGGGACAAGGACGCGCAGGAACTGACCATGGCCGATCCTCTCGATCTGACCGGCTATACTCAGCCGCTGATCGCCATGCACCGGATCGAGGACATGGCACTTGTCTCCGGCGTGCAGATCAACGGCCAGATCATCGTCGGCCATGGGTTGGACAATGATTACCCGATCGAGGGCACCTATGTTTCGTCTGCTCTCCTGTATGGGGATCTGCAGGCGAGGGTGTACAACATGTTCGATCAGCAGACCTGGACATCGGTCTGGTCGGACGATCTGATCGGCAGCGGCTGCAACGCCAGCTACAACGAGATCAACTATCCGCCGATCGTTACCAACGCCGGAGCGGTCAAGGGTCGGTGGGCGCTGAAGTTCCTCGATACCACCAGTTTCCAAATCATAGAGGAAAAGCTCGGTATCCTCGGCACCGGCTATATCACCCAGGATTGCGCTCCGATCAACCCGGCCACCGGCCAGCCATATTTCTTCCTCGACTATCGCGGTTGGGGTGAAGGCTGGGCGGCTGGCAACGTCCTGCGGCTTAACACCGACGGGCCGATCGGCCCGCTGTGGATCGCGAGGACCACCCTGCAGGGACCTGTCACTGAGCCGAACGATCAATTCACCATTCAGATACGA
>Ga0209643_1000208_pt1 | contig 138995 bp, 131 predicted proteins | sample AutmiccBRH37_all_FD_187383 | JGI IMG/M metagenome (GOLD analysis project Ga0209643, IMG submission 187383) | Deep subsurface microbial communities from Mt. Terri, Switzerland - Autotrophic microbial communities BRH/37_all (SPAdes) (version 2) | ecosystem: Environmental > Aquatic > Deep...
ACGGCATATGGCTCGTCTCCTTCATGCACTATGACCTCGGATACGTTGACCTCGAGCAGAGAACCCTGCAGACAATCGACAACCCGTTCGGAGCAAAAGTGTAACCCATCTCTCCGGTACATACTGTTACCTATGTGTCCGGGCCGGACAAAATCCTGCTGGCGACCCCTGCAGGACTCGAACCTGCAACCGTCGGATTAGAAGTCCGGTGCTCTATCCAGTTGAGCTAAGGGGTCCGGTCAGTGACGCGCCCTTAGTGCGTCCAGGGCTGCTTACGGTCAAACGAGAAATTTTCGCTGTATGATTTGACCAGCCGCTTGCGCTCGCGGGCTTCTTCAACGCGAAACGTCATGCCTTCGCGCTGAGCGTATTCGACAGCCTGTTCCTGCGTGTCGAACTCGAGGCGAACCTGGCCCGACGTATCGTCAATGCTGGTCCATCCCATCAGCGGATCTGCGCTGCGGCGGGCACCGGGTTTGACGAACTCGAGAATCCAGGCCCGGGTGTTTCCACGGCCAGACGTCATCGCGCTCTTGGTGGGTCTGTAGATCCGCGCTTCCATCTGCCAGCCTCGTGTCTCGAGAAAGTTTTTGGTCGGAGCGAGAGGATTCGAACCTCCGACCCTCTGGTCCCAAACCAGAAAGTTGGTGGAACGAGCCTTTCGCAAGACCCCTATAAAAACAATGCATTAAGTGGGTTTGGACCCCGCCTGCCGCAATACCTCCAAACGCCAAGCCACCAATAAGCCACCGTCTGAGTTACAATGCAGCCGGAATAGCGAGGCTTGGCCCCGTGCGCAACCATTATGGTGTTTTAGGCTATTGAATTGCCCCCTCCAAGAATTCCACTGCATTAGGCGAAATTTTCGACAGAGCAGGTCAGTTAGCCTGTTCCCATGAGTGCTTGAACGATTTCCCGTGGTTCATCCCCAAGTCGCACGGTGCCTTGGCGGAGCCGCTCCTGCCAGGCTGATCCTCGCGCGGCGGCCTCATGGAGGGCGGCCGCCAGATCGTCCTGCCTGCGTTTGGCAACGAGCGCTTCGATGAGAAGGCCAGCCTGAATGATATCCTTGTCGGACTTCACGGCACTCTCGCCAGTGTCCTTCCGCATAGTTGAAACAATCAGCTTGTGGACAGCATACCGCTCCGGAGATGGAACATTTACGAGCGCTCCGAAGCGCGTGAGCATTGCGGCTTCGACCGTGTCTCTTAGCAGGAAGTCCAGAAAGCGTAGGGGCAGCGCATCGGATCTGAGGCTGGGCAGGTTCACTGGCGCGTCCCGGTCGGCGCCGCGATTGGTCGTCAGGACATCTACCCGGTATCCGCCAGGGCGAGCGTAGGTCGCTGCTATGTTGGGGCTTGCAAGGGAGGGAACCGGCGCGAAACCCGGGTCGACCGACTTCAGGACGTCGATGAGTGAGACGCCAAGTGTGTCGTTAAGCGCAACCGACACGCCATAGTCTTGCGCGAGGTCCAGGTCACCCGTTCGTATGGCAACGCTCGGCAGCTTCACACCGAGAAGGCCGGCATAGGTCTGGAACGCGATTGTGCCGACGATCACGCCCCTCAAACGGAACACGCCCGCATCCGCGAGGGCCTCGATCACGGCTCCCGTGAGCCCATCTGGTTCGGGCAGGCCTGCGCCGGAAAGCGAGCGACGGATCGCCTTGCGCGTATCGGCATGGGCCTTCGCACTCATCGCGCTGTCGATGGCGGTACGGCGCTCTGGTGTGTCAACGCCCAGATACCGTTCCGGTGGACGTCCCTGTGGGGTCGTCGGCTCCTGAACGTACCAGTAGTCCTTTCCAGAGATGGTTCTCTTTCGGAAGGTTGAGCCTTCCGGAAAGTCGGACGCTGTGGCCAGTCGTAGCTGGTCTAGCAGCTCGGCGTAACTGGTCTGGATGACGAGGGGAAGTTCCTGGATAGCCATTTACCGGCAAAATACAAAAATGCCGGTAAAAGTCAATACTTGCCACTTTATGGCAACTAGAAGACCTTCAAACACGGCCAGAATACTGGGTCGAGATTGTGACCGCACCCCTGCTAAAACGTGTCGCTGGTCGTCGACGCCTGAACTGTATTGGTCACCACAGCCTCGGCGAATTGCTGTCGAATGTAATCTCCGGGGTATCTTGGGCGACCGGCACGAATGGAGAAGGGCGGCCATTGTCCGCGTACCCGGCGCTTTTCCAGACCGGACACGGTCCACCCGGTAAGGTCGGCACATTGTTTCGGTGTCAGCCAGCTGGTTTCGCTGGTGAAATCGGCTTCTCTAATCTTATCCTTTGCCATTGGTCATACTCCACAATCTGATGTTGATCCGGCAGCGCCGCAATCAAGATTTCTTTGCCTTTCGGAATCCGGTGTCACTCGCCAGAAAGGTTTCCAGCATCAGTGGAACCAGCGCCGATGCCGGAACCTCCACTCCGTGGATCTCCGAATGGATACGCGCATAGTCATCAAGCTCCGTCGCCAAAGCCGGATCGACCAGGATGGCGAGTTTCTGCGGTGTCCGATCCGGTAGCGGCCCGATCTTCAAATTGACTTCACTCATGGTCAGTCTCCTCCTTCATAGGGTTTCAAAACAATATCCTTGTTGACGAGCACGCCGAGCCGCCAGCCGGGCCGGATCGTGATCGAGGGCTGGACGTCGAGGTTACGTCGCACGATTTCTTGTCCCGCCTCATTGGCGCCGGTCTGGGCTGAACGGCGGAGCGCCCGGGCGATGTCACCCTCATCGTCGCTGGCAAGTTCTGAGCCGACGCCGAGCAGGGTCGAGAGCGCGACGCCCTGCAACAGCTTCCAGGAATGATAGTCGACTTTGTCTTCGAGGCCTGCATATCCGCGGGCATCGACGCCCGCGAGATTGTCGATGCGGATGGATGACCCGTCCGGCATCACGATCCGGCTCCACACAAGCAGCGCCCGCGATTGGCCGAACGCGATGACGCTGTCATAGCGCCCGATCAGCCTCGCGCCCTGAGGCACGAGAACGCTCTCTCCAGTGACCGTGTCATAGACCGGGCTCGTCACCTGCGCGATGACCTGACCCGGAAGGTCGGAGTTCACCCCCGTCAGCAGGGTTGCTGGAATGATCGTTCCCGCCATCAGCTGGTAGGGAGAAACCGGTGTCTCCAGCCGATGCGGATTGTAGATCGACGGATCCGTCTCGGTGCCCAGAAAATCCAGCTTGCGGACTTGCCGGTTCGGATCCTCACTGAGAGGTGATCCAAAAGCGCTGCCATCAGATGGTGCAAACGCCGAGAGGTCCGGAAAACTGATCGAAGCCGCTACTGGACTCGCAACGCTTCCTCCCACGCTTTGCGACCCGGAACTCGATCCAACCTGGAAAAACACCCCACTCCCGCGCGCCGCATCGGAAAGCGCGGCTTCACGTGCTCGCAGCTCTGCCTCGACCGCCGCCAGCTGCTCACGCATTGGATCCACCTCGGACGCATCTGCCGCCGGCAGACCCATCCGCCCTTCACGCTGCGCCTTCAGGATCGGCGTGCCGAGGTCTCCCGGCAGCGGTGGCCCGAGAATGTCCTCTTTCGGCGCGATCTCGCCGTAGGATGCCGGCAGCGCGGCAAGGCCATCTGCAGTCGGATTATGCCCTGTATTGTAAAGCTCCCGTGCCGGACCGTCAGCGCCGCCCTTCGGTCCTTGCAGCGCAAAGGCGAGCGAGCCGAGCACGATCGCGCTGCCGGTCCCGAGCAGGATCATCAGCGCCCGCTTGGAAAACCGCTTTACAGGCCTCGGCGCACCGCGGATTTCGAGCGGTTGGGCTGGAGGAGAAACGGCCTCTGTCATGGCTTCGCGCTGCCAATGTCATTGCGTGCGATCTTCACGACATCCTGGCGTTTTTCGCCGAGACGCAGTTCGGCGCGGGCGAACAGGCGGTCAACGACATAATAGTCGCCGGACATGCGATAATTCACGAGCTGGGACTTGCCGTCCCGGCCGATGACGAAGAGAGCCGGGGCCTCACCCTGGTCGAGCCGAGCCGGGAACTGGATATAGACCTTGCGACCATCATCGAACACGCGGTCCGGTCGCCAGTGAGGAAAATCGCCATCAAGGTCGTAGCGGAACTTCAGCCGGTCGAGCTGCAACCCCGCAGACGACGGCGATTCCGACGCACCTGCCGGCCCAGACCGCGCCACCCGCGTTACCAATTGCTGGTCGGCATAGCGCCAGGAGACAGCCGCCATATAGGTTTCTTCGAACGCGCGCAGTTCAAGATGGTAGGCGCGAAGGCTCGTCGTGATGATGAGGTTGGTCTTCAGGCCCGCCTGCGTCGGCTTGATCAGGATGTGCGCCTGGGCGTCCGTTCCGGTCCCTGAGACCGTATCCCCGAGTACCCAGCGAACTGTGTCACCGGCTGAGACGGACACGAGTTCCTCGCCGGGCTGCAGGACAATGTCGGTGACCTGCTCCGGCGCGCAATAGACCTGGTAGAGCACACCGACCGTATAGGGATAGACCTGGATTGCGTTCATGTAATTGTCGAGCGAAGGCTCGATCGCCGCCTTGCCGTTTGCGGTCTCAATGGCCTGGTAGGGCTTGAGGGATGGCGCCTCTGCCTCCGTTGGCATGGGCTTCAGCTGTCCGGGCATCGCGCCAGTAACGGTCGTCGGCGTATAGGTCCGGTAGACGACCGGGGTCGGGGAAACGTCCGCGCCGGCGATATCGATCTCTTCCGCGTCAGGAGCGAGATAGCGGTCTTCGACATAATCCGGCTCATCAAGTGTGATGTCGGGACCGACGGCGGCAGGGAACGTCTCGCAGGCCGCAAGGACCGTCGAGGCGAGGAGGATCAGGGCAAGGCGTTTCATGGGGGAGTGCTCCTATTGATGGTCTTTCGACCAGTTGAGGCCGTGGACGTAGAGGCCGAGGGGATTGGCCCGGAGGGCTTCTTCGGTGCGCGGCGGGTCGATGATGATCGAGAACACGCCGGTATGGTTCGACTGGCCGGTCTCGGTGCCGTTCCGGTAGGCGGTCTCGCGCCAGCGGACGGTGAAACTGTCGTCCGACGCCCGCACGACGCTCGCCACGTCGACAGACACAGAGCGCCGTCCGAGATCCGCAAATGGATCATTCTCACGGGCATAGTCGTTCAGCGTCGCAGCGGCCCGGTCGGTCGCATAGGCATAGGCCTTCAGCCAGTTCTGCCGGACGACCACCGGATCGATGGAGATGGACCGCGTATTCTTCACAAATTCTGCGAGGTGGAACGCGATCTGCGCATCGGTCGGTTCATAGCGTCCGTCGGCCGGGCCGACGGCGCGCACGGCGCCTTCGCCGGTCAGCTCGACCACATAGGGCGTGACGAAGGACTGGGTGGAGCGCCAGACAAGGCCGCCTGCGAGCAGGAACGATAGGGCAAGGCTGCCCAGTGCGGTCAGCCGCCAGTTTGCCGCCTGCACGCGCGCCGACCCGATCCGGTCGTCCCAGGCCTGCGCGGCGCGCTGGTAGGGGGTGACCGGTTCCGGTGTCTCGCCATAGCGGGTGGAAGTTCGCCTCCAGAGCTTCATGTCAGTCCTCGTCGTTCCTGAGTTGTATCGAAGTCCCGCCGCCGGGCCGGTCGCCGTCGCGCACGGCAGAGGCCGCCATCATCCCGGCATCACGGGTTGACTGGTCGCGGCGGATACGCCGGGCCCAGTCCGGGGATGAGTTCTGCCCATTGGCAGGACCTGCATTTGGCGCGCCCGTACCGCCCGTCGCCGCAAAGGCAGCGCGTGCTCCGGCCTGATGACGCTCACTTGGAGTTCCAAAGGCCCGCCGTGCAAAGCCCTTGGCACCCGAGGCGGCGGCGCGAACGCCTGCGCCTGCGACACCGCTCATGCCCGCCATCTTGGCGGCGGCACCGGTCTTGCCGGAAGCGGCAGAATTCATCTGGTAAGCCGTACGGGCGCCGCCTGCCATGGACGCTGCCGCGCCGACCGCGCTGCGCGTGCCACCCGCAGCCGCTCCAATCCCCGCCTTGGCGAGCGTGCCGCCCGCGACCGTTCCGGCGGCGACACCGGCGGCTGTGCCGATGGCGGCACCAGCCCCAAGCTGTGGTGCGCCGGAGACGAGGCCCGTCGCGATCCCAGGCCCGAACAGGCCGAGCGCGAGAAGGGAGAGCGATCCGAGGATGACGGAAGCTGCCTGTTCAAGCGTCACCTCATCCGGCTGGAAGGTCGATGTGATCGATCCGAAGATGGTCGAGCCGATGCCGACAATGATCGCCAGCACCATGAGCTTGATGCCGGACGCGATGACGTTACCGAGCACTTTTTCGGCGAGGAACGAGGTCTTGTTCCAGAGCGCGAACGGGATCAGCACGAACCCGGCCAGCGTCGTCAGCTTGAACTCAATTATTGTCATGAAGAGCTGGATCGCCAGGAAGAAGAACGCCAGCAGCGTGATGATCCAGGCGAGGAACAGAACCGCGATGATGACAATGTTCTGGAAGAAGGCGATCGGGCCTGTGAGCTTTTCGATTTCGTCAAGCAGGGGCAGCGCCGCATCGAAACCCGTCGCCGCGACGAAGCCGGGTTTCATGATATCGTCAGCGGTGATCGTGCCGCCGGTGGCATTGAGGCCGAGCTGCGCAAAGCTCATGAACACGACGTCCGACAGGAGCGCGAAATTGCCGAGGATCAGCGCGAAGGCGCCGACATAAAGGACCTTCTTCACGAACCGGCCGACAATGTCGGTATCGGGGCCCATTGCCCAGAAAAGTCCGGCGAGCGTGATGTCAATCGCGATGAGGGCGCTTGTCAGGAATGCTACGTCCGGCTGCAGGAGACCGAACCCGCTATCGATGTAAGCCGAGAAGGTCGCAACAAACTGGTCGATGACGCTGAGGTCTTCCATGGCGCTAATCGCGCCTGTAGGCGACGCCGTCGCCGCGGAAGCGTTTGTGACGAATGCGGGCCTGTTCCTCGATGGCCGCCCGGCGGGATTCTTCGAGCGCCACCATCCGGTATTGCGCCGCCATCAATTGCTGCATCTGCATCTGTTGCTCGACCGAGAGGGCAATGAGCTGGTTGCCGGCCTGGGCGACCGACAGGTTCCCGGTCGCGGCCTGGCTCTCACCGACAAGATCCGTCAGGGTCTCGCGGGACTCCACAATCGAAGTCACGATCCCGGACTGGACCTGGATCGACGCCCGGAAGGCATCGCGGCTGATCCGCCACTGATCGGTGGCCTCCACCACGATCTCCGCATTGGAGCGGTCTTCATAGGATTCCGGAAAGGCCTCTTCATACTGGCGTTCGGATTTTTCGACCTCATAGGTCACCTCGCCCGCTTCACGCATCAGCGTGTCGATGCGCTCAAGCAGGCGTTTCAAATGCTCGATCGATGCATAGTCGAGCCGCTTCAGATCCTCGGCCTGGTTCACCAGCATCTGCGCTTCGTGCTGGAGCTGCTGGATCTGGTTATTGATCTGCTCGAGCGTGTTGGTGGCGGTCACGATGTTCTGGACGAGGTTCGTCGGATCGATCACGACATCGCCGACGCCGAACAGGGCATGGGCTGGCCCCGCAGCCAAGCCGAATACAGAAACGGACCCAAGAAGAACGGCGATCATTCGGCGGCGCATGGTATCTCTCCTCTTGTTTCGATCAGGTCTGCGGCCCAATGGATCCCGCGCGCGTCCAGCCAGGCCGGCGCGAAGCCCTCCGGACCAACTGAAGCAAGAGTTTCGGAGATCAGCTTCTGGTCGGCCTTCGAGCCCGCCGCGCAGAAGGCGAGGGCGACGGGGCCGAGGTCGAGATCGAACAGGCGGTTCCCATCCGGACATTGAACATAATAGTCCCGCTTCGGCGTGGCTCGCGCGATCAGTTCGACCTGGCGGGCGTTCAGCCCGAACGCTTCATACGCCGCCCGCTGCGAGGGCTCCTCCGCCCGCGCATTGGCGAGAAAGATCCGGGTCGGCGCGCTTTCGATGAGGCTTGGCGCGATCGCGCTTGCCGAAATGTCCGACAGGCTCTGCGTCGCGAACACGACGGACACGTTCTTCTTGCGAAGTGTCTTCAGCCAGTCGCGCAGCCGCCACGCGAACATCGGATGGTCGAGGAAGAGCCAGGCTTCGTCGAGGATCAGCATTGTCGGCCGCCCGTCGAACCGGGCCTCGAGCTTCGTGAACAGATGCGCCAGAACCGGCGCTGCCAGACGCTTGTCCTGCATCAGCGCGTCCATTTCGAAGCAGAGCATGTCGCCTGAAGCCAAACGATCCTCATCGGCGTCGAGCAGGGCGCCATAGGGCCCGGCCAGCGAATAGGGTTCGAGAGCCTGCCGGAGCTCCGGCACCTGGATGAGGGCGGACAGCCCGGTCAGCGTGCGCTGGGAGACGGGGGCTGCCCCGAGGTTTTGCAGTGCCGTCCAGACGGCCTGCTTCACCTCCGGCGTCACCGCGACGCCTTCCTGATCAATCAGTCCGAGCACCCAGGCTTGCGCTGCAGCAAGCCCCGTTTCGCTACCCACATCCCGCAGCGGCTGGAAGGCGAGGTCGCCGTCAAGACCGAGCTCGTACCAAGTGCCGCCAAGGGCGAGCGTCGCGCAGCGCGCCGAGCCACCCTTGTCGAAGATGAATACCTGCGCACCGGCATAACGGCGGAACTGCAAGGCCAGGAGCGACAGGAGCACCGACTTGCCGGCGCCGGTCGGTCCCAAGACCATCATGTGCCCGACATCGCCCTGATGCGTGACCAGTCGGAACGGTGTCGCACTGGCCGAGCGCGCAATCAGGAGTGGAGGACCGTCTAGGTGTGCGTTGCGCTCTGGTCCGGCCCAAAGCGCCGAGAGCGGCGCCATGTGGGCAAGATTGATCGTATTGAGCAGGGGTTGGCGGACATTGGCGTAGGCCTCGCCCGGCAGCGTCCCGAGCCAGGCTTCAACGGCGTTGACGCTTTCGGAGACACAGGTGAACCCGCGCCCCCGGATCACGCGCTCAACAGCGCGGATCTGGTCTTCAGCAATCGCGGTATCCGCATGCCGGACAACAATCGCCGTCGTGAAGTATCCGAACGCGACATGACCTGCGCCGAGTGACTGAAGGGCCTCGTCAGCATCGGCGGCCTGGTTGTCGGCGTCGGAGTTGAGGAGCGTGGCTGGCTCATTGGTGAGGATTTCGCGGACGTAAGAGGTGAGCGACCGGCGCTTCGCAAACCAGTTGCGCATATAGGCACCCAGCGTCTTCTCGGCCGCAGGCTTGTCGAGGGGCAGGAACCGCGTCACCCATCGATAGGCAAAGCCAAGCTGGTCGAGCTCTGACAGGATCCCCGGCTCGCCGGCTGCCGGGAACCCGTTGATCGTGAGGATTTTCAGCGTCTCCTCGCCAAGACGGGGCGAGAGTCCGCCCGTCAGCGGTGTATCGACCAGGAGCGCATCGAGGCACATCGGTAGGGACGGTGCCCGCACGGTCTGACGCGTGACCGAGATGCAGGCGTGGAGATAAGTCAGTGTCTCGTCATCATCCAGGAACCGCGCCTCCGGCATCAAGTCCGCCATCATGTCCCGCGCCCGTGACGTTTCGGTTTCGAAATGGGCAAGGTGCTCGGTCCAGAACGCAGCGGGTGCGTCTGCCGGATCGTCGATGAAGAGCTGCTCGATCCGGGCTGTCCGGTCCGCTGGTGGCATCCAGGTCAGCGTCAGGTAGCAATCCGTTTCGAAATGCCGTCCGTCTTCCTCGAAGGCCGCCCGGCGTTCCTCATCGACCAGCCAGGCTGCCGGGTCGCGCCAGGTGCTTTCGGGATAGGTGACGGACGGCCTGCGATCGGCTTCGATATGCAGCGCCCAACCCGAGCCGAACCGGCGGAGGAGATTGTTCATCCGTGCGGTGATGGCGACGAGTTCTTCCGGAGTGGAACTTTCAAGGTCAGGCCCGCGATAGGCGAGGGTGCGCTGGAGGCTGCCATCCTTATTAAGGACAATCCCGGGGGCGATGAGGCAGGCCCATTTGAGATGATCGGCGAGCGCGGCCGGACGGGCACGGTATTCTCGAAGATTCAGCATGCGTAATAGCCTCTGTGGCGGATGTGCCGGATCAGCACGTCGGTAAATTGGGGATCACGCCTTGCGGCGAAGACGCAGAGACCGTGGGCCACGGTCCAGAAGATGAGCCCCACGCCCCAGAGCTGCAGGCCGATGCCGAGGGCTGCCGCCAGCGTGCCATTGACGATGGTCGCAAGCCTTGGCGCACCTGCGAGCAGGATCGGCGCCGTCAGCGAGCGATGGACCGACACACTATAACCAAGCGGCAGGGGACGCATGTCAGCCATTAGAGCGTTGCCCCGCCGCCGAACGAGAAGAAGGACAGGAAGAAGCTCGTCGCGGCAAAGGCGATGGAAAGACCGAACACGATCTGCAACAGCTTCCGCATGCCGCCCCCGCTTTCGCCGAAGGCGAGACCGAGACCGGTCAGGATGATGACGATCGTCGCGAGGATCTTGGCGACCGGGCCCTCGATGGAGTCGAGGATCGATTGCAGCGGGGCCTCCCAGGGCATGCCGGAGCCTGCAGCATGGGCGGGGAAGGCGAGTGTGGCGACCAGCAGGGTGAGGCTGATGCCCTTGATCATGTCTCTTTTCATTGAGGTGGTGTCCTTTCTGGAGCGGTGGAGAGAAGGGGTTCTGAAAAGGGCAGGCTCGGCAGGACGAGCTGCAGGTCCGGCTGGACGGGGATCAGGTCATAGCCCTGACGCCCGAGCCCGTTCATGCGCGCGACCGTTTCGACCCGGTGCGCACCGGCCCGACGCGTGATGTAGACGACGCAATCGATCGTCTCGGCGATGAGATCGTGCGGCACTTGGGCCGAAGTCTCGCCGATCAGTTGTTCGAGGCGGGAGAGGCCGCCATGGGCCGAGTTTGCATGCAGGGTGGCGATGCCGCCCGGATGGCCGGTATTCCAGGCCTTCAGCATGTCGAGTGCCTCGGCGCCGCGGACTTCGCCGATAATGATCCGGTCGGGACGCAGGCGCAGGGTCGAGCGGACAAGGTCTGCGAGCGTCACCGATCCCGGCTGGGTCCGCAGTTGCACCGTATCGCGCGCCGTCGAAACAAGTTCGCGCGTGTCTTCGAGGATGACCAGCCGGTCGCCGGTCAGGGCGATTTCGGCAAGGAGGGCATTGGCGAGTGTTGTCTTGCCGGAGCCTGTGCCGCCGATCACGAGAATGTTCTCGCGGTCCCGCACGGCCTGCTGCAAGGCTTCGGCGTGATGAGGTGCCATGACGCCGGAGGCGACATACTCACCCAAAGCAATCACCCGCCCGGCAGGCTTGCGGATCGAGAAACAGGGCCCGGGCGATACGGGCGGCAGAACGCCTTCGAACCGTTCCCCGCCCAAAGGCAGCTCAGCCGACACGATGGGCGAGGCTGCATCGACCCGGCGGCCCATATGGCTGGCAACCAGCCGGATCACGCGTTCAGTATCGGCAGGTAAAACAACGGATCCGGACTCGGTCCGGCCAGACCCATGCCGTTCGACCCAGAGCCTGCCATCGGGATTGATCATGATCTCGACGACGGACGGATCCTCCAGCGCCGCCACGATCTCGGTTCCCAGCGCTGTCACCAGCATGGCGCGGGTGCGTGTCAGACTCTCAACCTCACGCATCGGCCGGCTCCCCATTCAAATGCTCAGGGTGGGTTTCAAGGCTCGCCGCTTCCGCCGTCACGTCTTCGACGGCGTTCTGCAGAATGCGTTGGCCTGACCTGAGCGCTTCTGCGACCTGCCGCACGAAGAGGTCAAACCGCATGTCGCCCTTGGCCCGCGCGGCCTCGACCTGGTTGGCAGGCACCGGCGGGGTCACCGTCAGGAAATAATGAACGAAGGTTGCAAGGGTTTCGGCAAGGACGAGATTGTCCCGCTCGATCCGCCCGAACTGGCGCGTCAGCCGGTCGAGCCGGCGATTGATCGCGGCTTCGCGCTTATTGTCGGACTCGCCTGCTCGGTAGGCCGTAACAGCCCCGTCGATGATTGTGCTTTCTGACAGGCCCGGGCGTTTCGCCATGGCCTTCAGCCAGTGAAAATTCTCTGGCGAGATATAGGGCTGGATGCGGGGCTTCATTGGCCATTCCCCGTCAGATCAATGCCAGTCGCCTGTTCGAGGCTGTCGGCCTGCACAAGCGCATCGAAGAGGCTGGCCTGCAGGGGATTGCGCGCCCGTGTCCGAGACCTGCCAGGTTTCGAAGGCGACGTGAGCCGTGCCCGATCTTCAGCAGCATCGCGGGCCTTCTGAGGTCCAAGGCCATCAGTATCGGGTTCAAGCTCGGCAGCCTGCATGAGGCCTTCATGGATCCCGCGAACTTCGGACCCCCAGTCATTGCCCCGCACGTCCGGAATGCAGGCCGCGAAGGCAGGGGCGTCTTTGAGACGTTCAGTAAAGTTCTGGTCCTCGTAATAGCGGAGCTTCAGCGCCCGCACAGGCGGGGAGCCTGCGACAAGGACAAGTTCCTGGTCTGCGGGCAGCTGCATGACTTCGCCGGGCGTCAGCAGCTGGCGGGCGGTCTCCTGACGCGAGACCATCTTGTGCGAGAGCCAGGGCGCGAGCCGGTGGCCGGCATAGTTCTTCATGGCCCGCTGTTCGGTCTTTGTCCCGAGCGCGTCGGAAATCCGCTTGGCTGTGCGTTCGTCATTCGTCGCGAACGCCACCCTGACATGGCAATTGTCGAGGATCGCATTCGAGGGGCCATAGGCCTTCTCGATCTGGTTCAGAGACTGCGCGATCAGGAAGGCTTTCAGCCCATAACCCGCCATGTAGGCCAGCGCGCTCTCGAAGAAGTCGAGCCGGCCAAGGGCAGGGAACTCGTCCAGCATGAACAGGACACGCCGACGGGATTTTGGTTCGGCTAGAGCAAGCTCAGGCGAGACGAGCCCGCATGCCCCGAGCATATTCGCGATAAGCGACTTGCCACGCGCCAAGACCGACGGGCGCACTTCGAGATGTTCGGTCAGGCGCCGGCCCACCTGGTTCAGGATAAGGCGCATCAGCGGTTTTGTGCGGGACAGGTCAGAGGGCGGCACGACCAGGTAGAGCGACAGCGGCCGGTCACCGGACACAAGGTCCTCGATCCGGAAATCGCTCCGCGAGGTGACTTCCGCAATAACCGGGTCGCGATAGAGCGACAGGAACCGCAAAGCCGTCGACAATACGCCGGAGAGTTCGTTCTCGGACTGGTTCATCAGCTCGCGCGCCGTCTCGGCGACCACGGGATGCACGCGCGGCGCCTCGCCTGTGCCGAGATGATTGGTCCGAAGCATGATCGACAAGGTCGTGCGGAACGTCCGGTCGGGATCGGCGAGGAAGCTTGCTACCCGCGCCAGCGTCTTCTCCCGCTCGGCATAAAGGACGTGCAGGATGACGCCAACAAGCAGCGAGTTGGCCTTGTCGACCCAGTGCCCGAGATCGCCGAGCTTGCCCTGCGGGTCCACGAGGATATCGGCAATGTTCTGGACGTCCCGCACTTCGCAAGGACCACGCCGCACTTCCATCAGGGGATTGAAATGAGCCGAGGCCACGTCGGTCGGGTCGAACCGCAAACAGTGGGAGAACTCAGACCGCCAGCCGGATGTCAGCTGCCAGTTCTCACCTTTTATGTCGTGCACCAGCACAGAATGCGGCCAGGAGAGCAGGGTGGGCACGACAAGCCCGACGCCCTTGCCGGACCGCGTCGGGGCAAACGCCATAACATGGTCGGGGCCGTCATGGCGGAGGTAGGATCCTGATGCCTGACCCAGGAACACGCCTGCAGGCTTCAGCAGGCCGGACTTGCGCAAATCCTTGCCTTCCGCCCAGCGCGCAGAGCCAAACGTCGAGACTCGCTTATCCCAGCGTGCGCGAAGGATCGACCCGGTCACCGCAATCACGATCGCAGCAACCCCTCCAGACCCGGCAATCAGCCCGCCCCGGTCAAATACATCCGGCGCATAAGCATCGAACGAGTACCACCAGCCGAAAAAGGCCCACGGCACATAGACCGGCATGTCCAGAATGACGAAGAGCGGCTCACCCAGCCGCGGCGACCAGCGGAGCGACCAGGCCGTCCACTCCGTCGCGCACCACAGTGCCGTGAGGACAACAGCCAAGACGAGGAGGATCTGCCAGAAGAGGTTCGTGCCATGTTTCATGACACAGAACCTGACCAATCAGCCCCTCAGTCTCCAGAGAGGAAATTGGGGGAAATATGTGGGGTATTCTGAAGGTTTGGGAACAGCCAAGTGGCGAGCGGGAAGTTCCGGGAAGAATCCGCCGGCGGAATTATCTTCCATTCCAACATCGAGTAGCTGCCGTTACATTACTCCACCTCGCTTTTTAACCCAGGTGCTCATGCATCAAGTATGGATGTGCCGTAGGAATTATCTACCACAGAGAGCCAGCAGCTCTCAGCCGATCTGCGGAAAACATAGGTCGCCCTCCGAACGATAGGTTTGTCTTGTCCTTCGACATCAAGAAGCGTTTCCATGATGACCAGCGCAGTATCTGCACCTTCGATCACCTCAATCCGTCCCTGCCTGACCTTCAGTTGATTTTTGAGGTGCTCCGCAATGGCCTCAAAAGCTGTTCGCATCTGATCTTTGTCGGTTGCGTTCATTCCTGGCTTTACGACCAACGTCGCATCTTCGGCATAGAATTCCATCAAGCTATCGAAGTCCATCTGCGGTGATGGCCTTATCTGCGGCTTTGATCATCGTCTTCAGTTCATGATCGGACATGTTCGTCCCCTTGCAGCCCCGGAGACAGAACAGAGAAACCCGCCTCTAGAGCGGGTTTCTCTCACTGGACGACTAGCGTGCGCTCCCGTCAATCAATGATGAGCGAGAATAATCGAAAGACTAGATTTGAAACGCTTGCCCATGCCTGGCATGCGAGCGGCAGAGCTTCAATCGACTTCTCTGAGTTTGCTTCGTCTGCAAAGCGGTCAGTCGACAATTGTGAGCAACATAACCGATTTTCACTCTCATCCAGCGGCGCCCAAATGTCGTTGCCTCGGGCATAGACCGAGACTCGGCGAGACTCCACTGGTTCGATCTGATTTGTCAGAACTATGTGTCCGCTTAAATAGGCGGACGCTTATCGACCGCCACATCGCAACACATTCACGATCTCCGCGCGTGTCGCAAAGGCACCCAGACCGAACGCTTCCCTAGCAAGAGGGGCATGACTTGGAAGATCGGATGTTCTGGTCGTCGGCTTTGCTTATGGCTTAGCTTCGTCTTCGGAATCAGCTGAAATGGGGTCTGTAGGCGGTGACTTCGGTGCAGGAAGTTGAAACTGAGTTCTAAGTTTTGCCGCCCAATCGACAGCCATCATTTCGCCGGAATCTTCGAGAGCGGAGATAGCGTTTACTACTTGGTCCTTGGTCTGTGACGACGACTTGCTAAGGGCTTTCGAAAGGTCCTTTGCCTGCGCTTGCAGAAATCCTCGGGCGGAATCCGATCTGCTCTCAATAAGGGGAAGAACCAGCTTTTCGAATAGCCGGTCAGTAGATTTGGAGAAATCCAACGTCATCGCAAAATCATGGAAGATGCGGAAAAAATCTTGGGCTCCTTGCGAGGTGACGACGCACTCCTCCAATGAGGTGACGAAATCGTCTCTGACTCTTTGTCTCGATGCAGGGGCGATCTCCATCGGAACGTGACTGAAAAGCTTTTCTGAGACTTTGACGCTCACTTCCCCTTCAAGTACACCTGTCAAAAATGACAGCAATGCCGGGCGAAGTGACGAAACGGGAATATCGAACCCGTTTTCTTGCACTTGGAAGGCTAAATGACCCAAGGCAACTTCATCATTGTTCAGCACATTTTTCCATGACGATTCGTCCAGATTGGAAAAATACTTTCGGATTTCTTCGGATATCGGATTCCACCCACCCACTTCAAAATCTTTGGCATCGTGAAGCAGCGAAACAGGAATGAGAAGTATTTTTACATCCCTATGCTGATCGATGATTTCCCCAGCTGAATCCGCCAGACGCGATAGGAGTTTTTTGCGGTCGTTGTCAGATAGAATGTCGGCAAGGGAAGGGTAAAGCTGTACGATTTTTTCAATGTCAAAGGTGACGGCATCGTCCGACATCAAGGCGGTCAAAAAGGTCTTCGTGTATATGCCGGAATTTCCTTCGCGTGAAGTTTCTTCTGCCCAGCGTGTTATCAGTCCGGTGGTGACTACACGTTTAGAAATACAGCCTATGTATTCTTCATCTGTAGCGAGCTCTCCGCTTGCTTTATCAAGCGATGCCCATGCTGCGGCAAGATCACCCATCTCGTGGGGGTTGGGTCTGTTACTCCTAATTTGTTCAGAGGTACGAGTTAGCGTCATTAAGAAATGGTAGAGCGCCGCAGTCTTGCTTTTTCCTTTCTGCTCAGCCTGATGGCGATGCCATGCCAATGTTCCATCGTCACAAAGCGATCCGATTAAGCCGTCCGTCTCAGGATATTTATCCCTAAGTGCGAGGAGTAGTTCCGCGTAGCGCTCGAGATACAGTGAAGGATCGGGCTTGGTGCGGAGCTCTTGCGCAATTGCTTCTCCAATCTGTTTCGTGGCATCAATCGTTATGGCGGGCGATTTCGCAGAAACAATTCGAGTAATGGCTCCGGGGAGTTTGACAGATAGATTCACTGCTCCCTTGTCCAAACCCGGCTGATCCACGTCGGCTTTGAAGTCACTGAATTCGATAAGTTCCGAGTCTGCCGTCCCAAGCAGCACTCCCAGCATGAACTCAGTCATTTGTTTTGGCGGTTTGGGGAACTCGACTGCAGCAACAAATTCCTGTAATTCAGCTTTCGTGAGGCGTGTATTCAGTTCTTCGACAAACACGTCAAAGAGTTCAAACCATTCTGTGCCATGTTGCTGCTTCAAATCATCGCCGCTCGGAAAGTTGGACGTGCTCCACTTGGTAAGAAGACGAGCGGTCTCCTTGGGATTGTCGTTCGAGGGCTCCCCAATGAAGTGTGCCAACCCTTGATAGCTATCGAATTTACCCGGCTCCGCTTGTCTGAGGTCTTCCAACGAAATGCGCAGTTCTCGCCAGCAAAGCCTTATGGCTTCAGATTCTTGATTGAGCGAACGAAGCGCAGTTGCGACATTTGCTAACCGGTCAACATTGTCCCGACTCCAGGAACCTGAAATGGACCGGACTTGAGATACGACCGCATTGTTGAAAATGGCTGTCTTTGCATATTCATCGAGTTGCCCGACGTCAGCAATTTCCAATGCTTTTCGGATGCTCGGGCCGAGTAATACCTGTGCTGCCTTGTCGAGATCTACATTGAAAACAAGAGCAGAAAGATGTTTTTGCCAGTCTGTTTGGTCGACAATCCGGACATAGGAGCTCGGGATGGAATCTGGCCGAATGAGTGATTGAGGATTGCTCTCAATTCCTGTGCGAAACAAGCTGTAAAGCGCAAGGCTCTCAATGGGTATCGCACCTTTCCATTGGTTCCATAATGTACCAATGGAATTTATGAATGAGATAATTTGGCGAGGCGTGGGATACTTATTTGACCCACGGCATTGTTCGTCGAAAAGTGCAAATAGCTTGTATCGCGCTGAGGCCGACACTGACCGCTTGGTCTGTTCTTCACCGCCAAATAGCTCATTGAGCTTGGAGTAGAAAAATCCTTCCCAATCCGTTGAGACGGGCGGTGAAACTCCGATAGTTATATCAAATGTCTTCGCGATTAGTTCTGCTGCTGGCGCACTTCGATGTTCGATATCTGGTTGATGTGACACCAGTCCGTCAGCATTTTCCGAGAATGTAACAGGAGCAAATTTTGTTGTGGCCTGAGCGACCAAATCTGCGTCGTAGGGCACAATGGCCGTCACTGACGTTTCCTGCTTGCATCCATATGGGCTCGAAATGGCAAAAACTGATCGCAGTTCAGCCCATATACCAACAATCCTTTCCGCAGGTAGTCGATCAATATTGTCAAATACAATAACGATACGGTTGTCTTTGGACTGAGCCTTCTCAAGGATGTCGCGGAAAATTTTCTGAAACTCGAGTGAGGAAGGATCCTCTTCGCGTATGTTCTGCTTTTCAGTACGATCTTCAACCTGATTCCTGAATATGGAGATAGTCGAAGAAGCGGCTTGCCCCCAGGTCTTTTGCTGGAAGAGTTTTGCAATGACGAACCGCAGAATAAGTAGTCCGTAAATCGCAATCGAAATGTATGCCGCAACCTTCCAGCCGACAGGTGGAACTGGGAGTGTCAGAAATTTTGTGCCGGGGTCATAGTGATGGAAAGAAAGGACGCATCACATGGCAATCGAGAAAGAACTCCTGGACCAGCTGCTTTCAGGACGTGATCCTGAGGAGATTTTTTCAAAGGATGGTCTCCTGGATGATCTGAAGAAGGCGCTGTCGGAGCGCATTCTGAACGCGGAGCTGGACGAGCATCTTGGCGAGGAGCGCTCTGAGGGGCGGGTCAACCGGCGCAATGGCGTATCGAAGAAGACGGTTTTGACGGGCACTTCGAAGGTGACCCTGGACATTCCGCGCGACCGGTCGGGCACCTTCGATCCGAAGCTGATCGCCCGGTATCAGCGCCGGTTTCCTGATTTCGACGAGAAGATCATCTCAATGTACGCGCGCGGCATGAGCGTGCGCGAGATCCGGGGCCATCTGGAGGAACTATACGGGATCGACGTCTCTGCCGACCTGATCTCGACGATCACCGATGCGGTTCTGGAGGCTGTCGCCGAATGGCAGAACCGCCCGCTCGATGCCTGCTATCCCCTGGTCTTTTTCGACGCGATCCGGGTCAAGATCCGGGATGAAGGCTTTGTGCGCAGCAAGGCGGTTTACATCGCGCTCGGTATCCTGCCGGACGGAACCAAGGAAATCCTCGGCATCTGGATCGAGCAGACCGAGGGGGCAAAGTTCTGGCTCAGGGTCATGAACGAGCTGAAAAATCGGGGTGTCGGCGATATCCTGATTGCCGTCGTCGACGGGCTGAAGGGCTTCCCCGAGGCCATCAATGCAGTCTTTCCGCAAACTGTCGTGCAAACCTGCATCGTTCACCTGATCAGGAACTCGATGGGCTTTGCATCCTGGAAAGACCGCAAGGCCATCGCCCAGTCCCTGCGGGGTGTGTATCGCGCCACAAATGCAGAGGCAGGCCTGGTCGCCCTGGAAGCCTTCGAAGAAGGGCCCTGGGGGCAGAAATACCCTGCCATTGCGCAAAGCTGGCGACGCCATTGGGAACAGGTGATCCCGTTCTTTGCCTTCAGTGAGCCGATCCGCCGGATCATTTATACGACCAATGCGATCGAGGCACTGAACTCAAAGCTCCGGCGCGCTGTTCGCACGCGCGGTCACTTCCCGAGTGACGAGGCGGCCATGAAGCTGCTATACTTAGTCCTCAATCACGCTGCCCAGGAATGGAAACGGGCCCCGCGTGAATGGTTCGAGGCAAAGACCCAGTTCGCTGTCATCTTCGGTGACAGGTTCGTGGTCTGATAATGAAAAAGGCCACGAGCACAAAATTTAGGACAGTCCCGTGGAACTTTCGCATTCACCGCCGCAGAAAACGCAATCGGACTTAGCCACGTCACGATAACAGGAAACATTGGTGCCAAAAGTAAGAGTACCGCACCCGTCAGGGAGAACCTTCGTTCAACATCGTACCGGACAGTCTTTACGCGGTCTCGTATCCGATCCTGAAAATCCGACACATCTTGTTTCGACAACAGAGTCTTACTGCTATTATTCTTTCGCCGAGCACTGGCCCACTGCAATAGTTCTTCAAGAAATGATCGTTTGAACACGTCCGATTGGTGTGCCCATAAATCATAGCACATAAGGTGGTGCGTTAGTCCCTTCGTATTGGACGCTTCCAGTTCTGTTTCCGCGAATCTGATGACAGTTGACTTGCCGGCGCCCCATTTTCCTTCCAATCCGATCGCACCATCGCGATTGGCCATTTGTTTGACTGCGGCCGCCAGAGCAGTTGCAGACCGACGATGCCCATTGCCTTCAAAGCCATCTTCCTCTGCAGGAGAGTCATGCAGAATGATCGCCTCCGGCAGGTTTGAAGCCACCTCTTGATCTTGATCGCTTTTCATCACTTATGTTTGCCCTGCTTGCAAATTGTCAGCCTAATTGTTGCCGTTATGTTCCAGTTCGGTGGCGGGCTCAACCCATTGTTGCAAAACATCCCCAAGAATGGTGAACGCTGAATCGGGATATGAATCAGAAATGCAGCCTGGAGCCTGTCAGCCATAGAGTGAAACCAGCCCGCCCCGGTCCAGAAGATGCTCTGCTCCCAATAAACTGGATCGTTTTCGGTTAGAGTTTCCGGTATTCTTGACCCAGGCTGGGCGGAGACGACACGATGCGAGCATCGAAGTTCACGGACGCGCAAAAGGCGTTCATCATCAAGCAGGGTGAAGCCGGGATTCCGGTGGCAGAGATCTGTCGAAAGGCGGGGATCAGCCAGGCGACCTACTTCAACTGGAAGAAGCGCTATGGCGGTCTGATGCCGTCGGAGATGCGGCGGCTGAAAGAGCTGGAAGACGAGAATGCACGTCTGAAGCGGATTGTCGCCGACTTGTCCCTCGACAAGGAGATGCTGCAGGACGTCCTGAAACGAAAGACGTAAGGCCTGGTCGCAAGCGGGAGCTTGTCAAAGAGGCGGTTCAGGAATGGGGCATGTCGATCCGGAGGGCCTGCAGCAACCTGCTGCTCGACACGTCCACCTTCCACTACCGCTCTCGGCGACCCGATCAGGCCGCGTTGAAAGAGCGCATCAAGGATATCTGCGAGACACGCGTGCGGTACGGATACAGGCGCGTCCACGTCATGCTGAGACGGGAGGGATGGTTTGTGAACCAGAAGAAAGTTCGAAGACTTTACAACGAATTGGGCCTGCAACTGAGAAACAAACACCCGAAGCGAAAGGTCAGGGCCAAGCTCATCCGGGACCGAAAAGAGGCTGTATCGCCACTGGAAGTCTGGGCGATGGATTTTGTTCATGACCAGCTCGCGACCGGTCGTAAGTTCCGCATCCTGACGGTCGTCGACACATGGTCCAAGTATGTTCCTGCCATCGACGCGAGATACAGCTATCGCGGCGAAGATGTCGTTCAGACGATGGAGCGGATCTGCGCTCAGACTGGTTATCCAAAGATGATCCGCGTGGACCAGGGCTCGGAGTTCATCTCTCGCGATCTCGACCTTTGGGCCTACGCGAACGGCGTCACACTGGACTTCTCAAGGCCGGGAAAGCCGACGGATAACGCGTTTATAGAAGCGTTCAATGGTCGATTACGTGCCGAATGCCTGTCTGCAAACTGGTTCATGAGCCTGTCAGATGCGCGCGAAAAGCTGGAGTGTTGGCGTGGAGACTACAATACGGTAAGACCTCATAGCGCGATCGGAAACAAACCCCCGGCCGCACTGATCAATCACGCAGGCGTAACCAGTCCGCCATCGTGAAAAGGCCGGAAAACTCTAACCGGCAGTGGTCCAGACATGGGTCTCAGAGTAAAGAGCGAAAAACTCCAGCCCCGAATGAGGGCACGTTGGGGAGCAGTCCAACTGCGATTTCCGCTCTGACGTGAGATTCTTGATAATTAAATGCGAGCAAGTCGGTATCGGATTAAGTACGTGTTGCGATTCTTGCCGCGGTGCGAATATCTTCCACTTTTACATTTCGGGAAAGGAGTGATTGTCGCATTTCGTCGAATATCGGGGCGTCGCCCTTCTTATCGCTCAGTGTAAGGACTGCAGTAAATGGAACCCCTTCGTCGGGAAAGGCTTCGCCCGCACGTGTTAGGTAATTGATCTTCATCCGCCAACTTGATGACTTGCCTCTACCCTTGGGTATGTGGAGCTTCCAAGCCTTTACGGGACTCCATTTTAGAACGTGTTCAATTTGCTTTGCCTCAAACATCGGGTCATCATCAGTTTTTCCTGGTAGATAGATAGGTTCCATTTGTCCCTTCCAGCTGACGGTTCCATCTGAGGTAATTTGTTCTTGCTGGAGGCTCGCAGATAAATCAACTCGAACAAATTCCGCGCCGTACCGGCGGTCTAACGGGGGTGTGGAAACTAATGTTAAGGCCGCATCTCCGCGACACTTTCCGCTAGGCCCTACCAGTGAAGCCGGCCACGTGAAATCAAACACGACTTGTTGCTCACGCATAAGGCGGCTTGCGAACACTAATGTGATTTGGTTTTCTTGGCCTTCCAGAATGGTATGAGAATCAGCCGGGATGCCAAATCCAACAAGGTCGCGAGCTACTGTTGCAAGTGATTTGTGATTGAGAATTTGCGGAAGTTGGGCACTATGAAGAAGCAAAGCCACAAGTGTTTCACGGGAGACATCTCCTTCAATCTGGTGGTCAAGCAGTGCTAACGTCTTAGCGACTTGCGGCGCTGCGTAACTTGTACCGCATCCCGTCGTCAGGGAGCCGTCTGGTAGGAGAGATCGTAAGCCCAGCCCGTTGATCGGGCACGACGTTCCTGATCCACCTACTTGCGCAACGTCAGGCTTCACTGCGGCTCTTATTCCTGGACCTCTTCTTGAGTATCTTGCGGGCGCGCCCGCTACGACGTTAGTTAAATGTGGTGGGTTAACCGCGGCGACCGTAACCGACCGGACGGACTCGGCGGGAACCCAAATCCCGTCGTTTCTAGAAGTTGCTAGATCGGCGAGGGCGATTTCGCGATCGATATTCCATTCAGGGCGAGTGTCAGGATCATCTGCATTCCCTGCCGAGATTACGAACAGAACATCATTGTCTTCGGATACCTGATCGATCTTTTCTGCAATGAGGCTGTAAGAGTCTAGTGCAACCGGATTTTCTACGTTCAGGCTCAGATTGAAAATCCGCACCCCGTGTTTTGCTTTGGCGTCTGCCACAGCCATTTCGATTTCGTCGAAGAACTCCAATGCGCCGTTTGGATAGTAGGTTTGGAATGCATCAGCGACATGCTCGCTTGGCAGAACGCGTATGTCGACGATTTCTGCGCCATCGTCCTCGACGCAGATCGTGTTCGAATTCGCAGATTTACCCGCAATGACAATGCCGCCAATAAATGTGCCGTGTTCTACGTCTGTGTCTTCGTCGGCCAATGTATCCCAGCGATCCAAGACCCAGTCACTGAGGCAATCCGCGACCCCCCCGTCAACGATTCCGATTCTTGGGTATTTTTGGCCGATTATTCTTTCGGGCATGAAGAAAAGCTGAGTTTGAGAAAGTCCCTGTCTTCGGATAGGACCATGAACTGATGGTGTGTCTGTACGACGAACTATAGGTGGGAGCGCAATTGACCGCACCAGCGGATGGTTGTCCAAGAACTTCAATAACATCGCATGTTTTGATATATCTTGGCTAATATCACCAGCTGCCCGGGCTGTTCTCGACTGCGATACGGATGAAAGAAAGGCGAGCGTTGGGCCGGCATCTTGGTTGGAAAGCCGAATGCCAACGTTGGATGCTCGAGGTCTGGCTGAATCTAGTCGGCTCGCCACCAATCCGCTGAACTGTGGCATTGATAATCCAGAGACAAAAGATTGATAAAGTTGCTGTTCATCTCGTGGCAAACTATCCCACAATGGGCGGGCTGGAGGATACTCAAAGAGTTCTACGATGTAGCTTCCGCCTGTTCGTTTGTCCGCCAGCCAGATTACAGCAGTTTCAACGTCGAACTTACGTCGATCAGTGCTCGAATATAGGGAAACTTTTTCGATCGCTCCAACTTCACTGCGAAGGCGTGAGGGAGCAGGGATGACTTTTTGCTTTTCTTCGTCAAACTTACTTTGTCCGATGTCTTCGGCATCGTTTACCAGCGAAGCAATCGTTCGCAGAGCTGCTGGTCTTGCCTTGACTAGAATAGTCCCTAAATCCTGTCCCCCGATTGTTGGGCACAGAGTGGGTGTAAACAGTTTCTGGATGGGCCGATGGCCTTTGGCCAAAGCTCGACGGCGCAGCTCAACTTTGACTATTCCAACTGAACCGGCATCCTGGCGCGAAATCGAATCAGATATAGAGTTAATCTGTGCGCGTAATATGCTCTTGTGCCTTTTGAATCCTGCATCGTTGTTCCAATAGAAATCAGTCGACGGGCCTCCTCCGCCGCGGTCTCGATCAGTCTGAAAATCTCTGTCATTGAGGATGATTTGGATCGGCCTAGACAATTTCTAATTCGTCTCCTGTGTCCAACTTCTGTAATTGGCGACTGATCGTTGATTTGTCTCGACCAACCATTTCCCCCAATTCGTCGTTGGAAAGGCGCAGGGTACTTTCAGTCTTGAGGGCCTTCAGCATCTGTGGGGTGCCCGAGAAGAGCAGTTCACGTCTTTCACCGCTTATACGTGCACTGTTGAGAGTCGCGAAACGCTGAAGCATTTCAATTAAGGGGATCGGTTCACCTGCGCTGAGCGCAATAGATTTCTTGTACGTGCGAACCAGCGTTTCAATTTCGGCTCCAGTTGCTCCTTCGGTGAACCACGCAATGAGTCTAAGATGAGAATCGGGAACTGCGAGCGGAGTAATAAATCTGCTTGCAATACGCTTTCGGACTTCGAAAGATGGAGAAGGTACCTCCAATTGAATTTCAAACCGCCGCCAAATAGCAGGGTCTAGCAAATTGGGATGATTGGTTATTCCAACCGTAAGTCCGCGATTACCTCGAATGTCTAGATTTTGAAGGAGAGCGTTCACGACGCGCTTGATCTCACCCACTTCCTGAGGGTCATCTCTCAGTTTCGCAATGGAATCAAATTCGTCCAGAAGCAGAACGCATTGGTACCGGTTTGCGAATGTGAAGAGGTTGCCGATGTTTCGAGCCGTCGTTCCAAGGAAAGAGGATATCAGCCCATCAATGCGGGCGACGACTATTGGCAGGCCTAGCGTCTTCGCGAACGACTTCGCGAGTTCCGTTTTGCCGGTTCCAGGTGCTCCATATAAAAGACAAGTCTGGGCAGGCTGAATATCAACGGCCTGCAGTTCCTTCCAGTGCGCCCACTCTTCGATAGTTGTATCTATCGCCAATTGGATATGCTCAGAGAAAATAGGGGCGCAATTCGTAATGTCCTCTGCAAAGATGATCTCTGCTAGAGCTGCTGACGTCTCGCGATCGACCGGAGGTTTGACAGAGCGTGTCATCGGCTCGCCGGCTCCGGCAGAAAACGAGCGAGAAACTTTAGTGGGCAGGATTTCAACCGTCTTATCCACGCGCGACAGCAATTGAGCGAGGCGAGCTGCCTCCCTTGTATTGCCGTCAGCAGCTAATTCGTCCCGCAGTCGCTCGACCTGCTTGCGCAATGCCGGTGTCGGGCTCGCGAGAGCCGAGCGACATAGGGCATGGATTATTGTGAAGTGCTCCATCATGTTCTCCTGATGCGAGGATGATGTATTTCGATGCATTATACAATCAAAAAGATGCAATATTTTGCTTAATGATGCATTAATTTTCTCGATCGGTGTGTTTCCTGTTATAGCCGTGTCCCAATCCAAACTGTGTCGGGCCCGTTGGTGATGACGTTCATGAGCAGTGAGCGGGTGGCATGCTCCAGCATGTCGCTTTTGCGGGCCACGCGGTATGATGTAGAATTCAGCGGTCATCTAACGGGTGATATGTTGTATTGCCGTATCGTCTGGGCGGGGCACCACTCGGTGGCGCAAGGCTGCATCTGCCCCCCCTTCCAATATTAGTCTCCAATCCCACGCCCCAACGCCCACGAAATCCGCCCCCCGCGCACAACACCCGACACCGCCATCCCGCGCCGCTGTTCCAGCACCTGCCGCCACGGCACAATCGTAAAATCCCGCTGACGCTCAATGACCGCAAACTTACCGCTCACCCGCGTCACTGGCTCGCGGTAAGTCCCGTCGACATGACCTCGCTCCGGTGCCGGCGAATACGGCTTACCGATCTCTTTGCTTAATATTCTTCCCGCCTGCGCAAGATCGCGCTTCAGCAGCTCTGTTTTCTGTGTCGCAGACAAGCCAATGCCAGCCTCAGCCTTTAGTCCAATCCCCGCCAAGAAGGCCCGCCTCTTCATCTTCGCCTCAGCCACGTCTTTCCCGTATCCGCGCGGCACGCCTGAAGGGGCAGGGGCCTCGTCCAACCAAGTCACACCCAGCGCCGTTTCCTGCTCTCTCAGGCCCAGCTCCGAGCGAACCAACACCTGCGCCGCCCGGAACCGCGCTTGTACCCGCTCATACGCTCTCGCGCGGTCCAGATAGTCCGGCGGAATTTTCCAGTCCGCATCGGCGGTCCGCTCGACATGACCGGAGCGCCGCAATGCTTCCAGCCTTCGCACGTGGGCCTCAACAAATTCCGGACTGGATCGCGGATTATCGGCCTGGTGGAGGCTGGCAGAATATGTGCCGCCATTCGCTCGCGCGATCCGCTCGATCGTGATGTCAGATGGCTTCGGTTCAAGGTTCGGCGGAGATACGGTGACGATCGCCCCGCGTTTCACTTCCTCGACTTCTCCCGCGGCACCCAGCTCCACAAACACCGCGCGTCCATCCAGACCGTCGATGACCGCATAGGCGCGATCATGCGCTTCACCCGTCAGACCCGTCTGCAAGACAGCACCCGTCACGCTCCGACCGTCCGGATCAGACTTGTCAAAAATCACATCGGTATCGAAACGTCGGTCGCTGCGCCCGGCGAGCGCGCGGTTCATCGTCTTGATGATGTCGTGGCGCTCGGCAAGCCCCCGCAGAACCTCGCGGAAATTCTCCCGCATCTGCCAGCGTCCCGCACCGAGCTTCTGCGCAAGTCCGAGCCGCTCCAGCGTTCTCAAACGTGCAGCATGCAAAGTACGATACTGTGAGGGACTATCCTTCAATCGGAACTCGTGTTCGGGGCTGACTTGCCGCGCGATGAAGTGGTCGATCTTTGTGACGCGTTCGGCAGCGATATCCGACTGAAGTTTGCGCTCCTGCTCGAGCCGGGTTTCCGGGCCAAGCTCAAGTGTCACCAGGTCCTCGGCGCGTTCCCGGATCCCATGCGAAATATACGTCCGCGGCATGACAAGATCAGAGCCATCCTCGCGCCGTCCCCGGATGACCAGATGCGCATGCGGCCGACCCGTATCATGGTGCACCGCGCCCACCCATTCGAGCCGCGTACCAAGGTCAGTTTCCATCTGCGAAACCAGGTCACGAACGAAGGGTTTGAGGTCCGCCATTTCGGCGCCGTCTTCGGGCGAGACGATGAACCGGAAATGATGCCGGTCATCGGTGATGGATTTGACCAGATCGGACGCGTTTGCATCCTCGCTCATGGCGTCAAAAAGCTTCCCGCGATCCTTCTCCTCAAGCGCGGCGTCTCTTCGGATGTATCCGATATGCGCGGCAAGTGCTGCCACGCTCGAAGCCGACATGCGCACAATGCGCGCCTTGACGATCACGCGCCTCTGGCCGTCTCGTGGACCGAGACGCGGCCGGGCGGGCAGGGCGGTCCGGCGAACACCGCCAGCCGAAGACAGCGCCTTCGTCATCCGCGTCAAGTAGGTCTTTGCCCGCCCCCCTGATCCGGTGGAGCGAATCCTGCCAGGTCTGGGGGTGAAGGGATTGTCCGGCGGCGTACTCATTCTGGCTCATCCGGTGGGAAACAGGCCAGATTAAGGGCATGGAACCATGCTAATCTGTTGTCGTTATTGAGGTCTCCATCAGACCACAGAGCTGCGTGCCTGTCTGTGGAACCATAAAAATCGATGTGCAGACAAGGGACTGGCCCCTGATTGGCTCCATGAGGTTTTATCTTGCATTCCGATCTTCCCTCGAATTCCTCACTGAACGCCTCGCTATGCTGCTCCAGAACATCCCCCATCCACACGGCACTACCGATAATGTCGCTCTCCCGAACGGGCCCGAAATACCGCCCGTCAAAGGAGTCCGGTGTACGATCAGAAAGGAGCAGCATCTCATTTGGCTGAAGCTGCCTGCAGGCCGTCCAGGGAGACGGCAGGGCGCGTCCCCTGTTATCAGCGGATAGCAAGCGAACAGTTGGTGTGCCGTTGATGAATAAGACACCGTCGACCGCACAAACCATATCCCCTTCGAGCGCCCGGACGGTCTTGATGACGGGGATGCCCGACGCAAGATAGCGCCTCTGGATCGCGAGTTTGGACGCCGTTTCCGGCAGGTTCGAAACAACCAGATCACCCCGCGAAATAACCTCCATAGGTTCAACACGGTACCACCCAAGCGGAGCACTTTGGCTCGGATTATAAAGCAGGAGCGGCGGTAAAACCCCGGTCGCCGGAACGCCAATCAATACCACTCCGATCACAGAAATGCCGCTCCAAAATACTGCGCGAAGCCTCATGAATTGCCCCACCCATAGTTCGAAAACTGCGGCAGAATTTCGATCGAGATTGTCATGAAATCGATCCTTCGTGTGTCGAATTCACCCGCCATTGTTTGATCCTCGCGAGCAATTCCACACCTTCGAATACGCATTCAGATCATCGACATGATAGACGACCGTGCCGCCATGTTTCCGGTATTGTGGTCCATTGTTCGACCAGCGCCAGTTCTCCATCGTGCGTACCGTGATGCGCAGATAGGCAGCCGCCTCTTTCGTCGTCAGGAAAGGACTTGGACGTCCTTTTACCTCGTTCATTCCCCGTGCCCCGTCTTGCCGGACACAGATCAATGTGGCGGCTTCAACAGGTTCGAGAAATCAAAAGAAGATTCTAATTGGGAGTCACGAAGATATTCGGCTTCGCGGCGATACCCTGCTTAACCATGCGCAGAGCGCATGCCTTCGGGAGGGTATATATGCCCATCAATCGAGCGATAAAAACATGCCAGAAGCCGCCCCGGAATGATCTCCGGAGCGGCCAGTTTGGCGATACGCGTGGACCCTAGTCCCTTGGATTCCAGAGGATTACGTGGCGGCCTTTCTTGCCCTTGACCGGTGCGAGGTTTGCGTAGATGCGGCGCGGGCCGATTTGCGGATCTGCGAGGGTCAGGGAGACGTATTCGCGGCCGGACGATTTGGCCTTGCGCATCCAACCACCGCCGATTTCGGTCGAGGTCTCGCCGGCGAAGATACGGTAGTCCGGCTGGGCTTCTTCGGCTTTTTCCGCGTTCTTTTCGATGCGGATAGTGGCGCTGAGGTTCATCATTGCGAGGGCGCCTTCGAAGCCGGATTTGGTTTCGCTGACATATCCGAGTGCGTTTGCCATGGGGGTCTCCTTTTCGTTTCCGTGGCTGTCTTCGAGGGACACCATGTCCCCGTCGACGCCGGACCGAAAGGGCGATGCGGGGCGGGCCTGAACCTGCAAGGGCGCAGCAGAGCGGAGCACCGGAAAGGCCAAGCGAATTTGTCTCGCGAGGAGCCGCAAAGCGGCGGGGAAATTCGTGGGACTGACCGGTTTCAGGAGCGTTTTGCGTCGTCCAGGTCACACGGCAATAGACGGGAACATTGTGTCTTTCGGGGCAAGCGGAAGGGCGGAACAGGCCGCTTTGGCAATCGTACCCGGAGGCCAGAGGAACCCCACAGACGGGCGCATATTATAAGGGCGCACGTGCCATGATCTGCCCCGCGCGCGTCCACTGCCATCCGGTAGAAGCATGAGGAAAAGCCGCCCGGCATACTGCCGGACGGCTTCCGCTTTCACGAACAAGGGAGACCGCAAACTGTCAGGCGGCGTCCTGAGCTGCGGCAGGCTGGTCTTCGGGTGAAACTTCCTCTTCATCTGACGTGAACAGGCGGGCGATCCGGGCCCATGCATCTGCTGGCGGCGACCCCGCAGCCTCGACAAGGCGTCTCGGCGGCACCTGCATCCAGCCGGGACGCCAGCCCGGATTGGCCTCGCACCCTTCGCCTGCGATCCGGTTCCAGATCAGGTCCTTCTGGGCTTTGCCCGTGTCGGTTAGGGCCGCTTTCGCCGTGGAGGGTGATGCGATGTCTGCGACCATGGCATTGATGGCGCGCTTGTCGCGGACGAGGTCAAGGAAGACAGGTGTCGGCTTCCAGTAGGCGGCCATGTCTGTCTCGGTCGCGACAGCGACGGCTTCAACGATTGCACCGCCCGCTTCCAGAGTGTCAGCCATCACAAGGGCGAGGACGCTCAGGGCCTCTGTGTCGTCCATTCCGAGCAGCGCTGCAAAGACTTCGCTGAGGTGATAGTCATCGCCATTCGCACGCAGGGATGCCAGCCCATGGGCTTCGAACAGGCTGCGGACATGATCTCCGGCCGCGTTCATCTCGGCTGTGGCGCGGGAGCCATCCACGCTCGCCTGAATGTCTTCCTTTCGGGCGAGGAAGTCGTGCCGCCTGACGGTCCATAGGGAGGACCCGACCATGGCGTGAGCGATCATCAGCCGGAGAGCGATTCCAGGGTGACCCAGTAATGTGGCGCGCGCCGCGCCATGGCGGTGAAGGCCGATATATTGTGCGAGCGGTCCTGACATTTCAGGCTTGGTATCGGCAGCTTTCTCATCGCTGTCCGGTCTTGCGCGCGTCTCAAGTTTGCGGGCTTCGGCTTGGGTGATGTAGCCCTCATGGAAGGTCACCGTGCCATCATGCCGGACTTCGACAATGACCTTGCCGCCCTTGGTGCGCGGGCGCTTCACATGCTCCCAGCTGGCAAAATACTTGCCGCGTTCGAGAACCTGCACGTCGCACCATCCGGCGGCGATATAGGTCTCGATTCTCGCCGCAAGTGCTGCCGATTGGGCTTTCCAGAACGCGTCGGCATCGGCGAACACACCTATCTCACCGAAGAGGTCAGCCGCCACTTTGCCTTCATAGGTGGCCAGATCAAACAGTGCCTTGTCGGTGGTGATCGTGGCCCCGCCCGTGATCCATGCCTTGCAGGCGCGGCCCATCGGCGCGCGCTCCGTTTCGCTCCTGAACAGGGCAAGCCAGTCTGCCTGCTGGTCCTTGGTGGCGAGGGTGAGGGCGCGGATCGTCTCCGGGTCGATCTCGTCCTTCGCATAGAGCGAACGGATCGGGCCGGAGAGATTGGCGAGCGCGAGAATGCGCCGGACTTTCAGGTCCGTGACTCCGAAATGCCCGGCAATCTCATCCACCGTCCGGCCTGTCTGGGCCAGTTTCCCGAACGCGTTGTACTGCTCCATTTCCGTGGCGGGCAGGCGGGCGACATTCTCGATGAGCGAGGCTTCGACGGCGGCTGCGTCGTCGTCTGCTTCCATGATCGCGCACGGGACCGCGATCGACTTGCCGGTCTCCGCTGCAATGACTTGCAGGGCATGGAAGCGCCGCCGCCCGGCGACAACGCCATAGCCATCACCTTCGGGGCGGACAAGAAGCGTCTGGCGGATACCCTTCTCCCGGATCGACGGCAGGATGTCTGAAACGTCAGGCGCCTTGCGTCCATGCCGCATGTTGAGCTTGCTGATATGGAGTTGCTCGATGGGGATCGTTTTCAGTACGGGCTGTGCCATGGGATTGTCCTCCTGTGCTGGCGGGTAAAGCGAAAGACCAAGCGCCCAAGCCGGGCCTTTCCAGTTGATCGGGGTGAAGGGGAAACCTTCTTCGTCGCGCACCGCGTGCCTGTCGGTTTCGCCCCAGTCATAGTCATTCAGGGTAATCAGCGGCGCGCGGCCATCGACCCAGATTTCGACGACGCGGGACGCCTCCACGACGAGTGTCAGGCGCGGGCGTGGACCGAGAATATGCTCCAGTGCGCTCATCCGCGTGACGCCTGTGCAGGCGCAGACGCCATCAGCCGCGTCAGGGCTGCGCGGCCCGCTGCCAAGGCGTCCGGGAGCAATTCGCCCGCGACTTCACTCAGATAGGCGTTGTCCGATCCCGGATAGTTGGCCTCTATACCCCAGAGGCTGGCGGCATTCTCGTCCAGTTCCACGCCTTCGCATTCAATGGCGAGCATGATCCCGCAATAGAACCATTCATCCTTGCGCCACGCGTCCATGACGGCTTCGGCCTCGGCCTGTGCTTTCTCCAGCCGCTCCCGGAAATTGTTTCCGGGTCCGATGAAGCCCGGATCATTGATATAGAGCGATGGCCAGAATCCGTCCTGGCGCTGGTCCGGACTTTCCGGACAGTCATCCCTGACAATCCGCGCGATAACGCGGAATCCGTCAGCTTCGCAGGCGATGCTGTCGCCTTCACAGACATAGCGGTCAAATCTCTCCCAGAACGCCATGGCTCAGCGGCTCCAGAAAATGTGGACTTCGTCAAAGCCCGTCTGGAACACCATGATCTCGCCATTCATGGCCATGTCGCGGGCGAGCGCCTGCCAGTCGATATAGTAGTCGAGCGAGGCCGGAATCTCCGTGCCGCTGTCGCGCGTCACCTCCTCGGCAAAGTCTGCGGCGCTGTGATATGAGCCTGCATAGTCCTCGAACGCGGCGCGGGCCTGCTCAAGGTTGTCGCCGAATTCGCGGTGGAGTTTCGCGCCAAGCGCGCCATGTTCAGTGATAAATTCAGCAAGCGCGCAGACCGTCTCGAAGCTCGCATATTCCGACAGGCGCGCGCCTTCGAACCCTTCATAGTCATGAATTGACCACTCCTCGGCCTCCGGCTCCGGCGACGCCGCCAGCATGGCGCGAACATGTTCCGTGACCTCATCCGGCGAGGTCGCCTCGATCCATGCCCCATGCAGCCGCCCATTATTGTACGCGGCAAGGCAGGCGACATAGATGCGGGGTGTGTCCCGCAAATCCGGTCCGGTCGCTGTTCCAAGAAGAGCGGGAGTCTCGTGTGAAGGGGTCATGTCAGCCTCGCAAAATTGAACCTCGCCCGCGTACCTTTCCCGGCAGGCGGGAGGGGGCGGACGAGAGGTGCGGGCGCCCGGGCGTATGAGGGCCGGGGGCAAGGCGGAAAGGTAGGAGATTGCGATGGTACCAGACGGCACCAGGTCACCGGCACCTTGCGCGCGGGCCGCGCCCGGGCAGACGCGCCGTCCGCCCCCTCCCGGCTGCAGGGAAAGCTTGCCCAGGCCTGCAAATGCCAAACAGGCCGGACTGGCGCCCAGATAACGAATCCGTCCAGACCCGACAGCCATGGCCTTGCACATACGAGACTTCCGGGAAGCAGACCGCGCAGCATTGATTGCGCTTTGGGACGCCTGCGCGCTGACCCGGCCGTGGAACAATCCGAATGCCGATATCGACCTTGCGGTTACGTCACGCGATGCCACGATCCTCGTCGGCACGGTGGATGACGTGGTCGCCGCCAGTGTCATGGTCGGCCATGACGGTCATCGCGGCTGGATCTATTACCTGGCTGTCAGACCGGACCGTCAGGCCCGCGGCCATGGACGCGAAATGATGGCAGAGGCCGAGCTTTGGCTGACGGCCCGTGGTGCGCCAAAGGTGCAGCTGATGGTGCGCCAAGAGAATGAAGATGCGGCCGACTTCTACAGCGCCTTGGGGTACGAGCGCCAGGATGTGACCGTACTCGGCAAATGGCTCACGCCGTCGACTGAGGCTGACTGAGGCTTCGAGAGGCCACGCGTCCATGCCCCCTCTGGCCGGCAGGCCAGTGGGAAGCATGCAACGCGGCCCCCGGCCGGCGAGCCCCCGCAGCGCGCGGCGACCCGAACGGGTGGCCGCGTGACCGGAGACGAGCCGGGCCCGGTCGAATGCCTTTCCGGATTTTGTGGGCTCCAGCCGCCCGGACAGACCCGCGTCAGCGGGCCTGGGGGAGGGTGATATTTCCAGACATTGCGAGTGCTCACCGGGTCCTGGAACCCGCCACTTTCATCCAGTGGCCTGCATTCCTGCCGAAACAAATATTGCGGCCGCACGAGATTTTTTTGCCGGATGACGCCGGTTGATCGTTGAGTCTCCTGGCATCGCGTTCAGCAAGGAGGAACCGCTGGCGCCGATGAATGAGGGCCGGTGAGACAGGGCCCGCACGTGTGGATCGATACGGGTGAACCGAGGTTCCTGCCTGACGGGAGGCGCAGACGCATGGCAGAGGGCAAGCCGAGAGCCAAGCGGGCACCATCCGAAATGGATTTTCGCGTTGCGTCGCGCTTGCGCGAGGCACGTCATGCACAAGGCATGACACTCGTGGAACTATCCGGCCGGTTGGGCGTCTCGCATCAGCAACTGCAGAAGTACGAGAGCGGCGCCAACCGGATTTCCGCTGGCATGTTGTACGATGTGGCCGAGCTGCTCCACATGCCCCTCGCCGACTTCTTTGGCGCCGAGCACCCGTCCAGGGACGATCAGGTCTCGCGGCTGCGCCGGGCGGCGCACCGCATTGTCGATGCCATGTCAGACGCTGAGCTGGTCAAGGTTGTCAAAGTTCTGCAAGCGCTGGACGAATAGGCGCGTGGAGTGTTCCGAGGCGCGCCGTCTCGTACCTCCGGCAGCCGGGCGAGAATATGCAGACGATCACCAGACGTCATTCCTGGCTCAGGCTTGATGGCACGAAGGCGCGCATCCGGAAATCATAAGGCGGTCCGTCCAGTTTGAAATGTCCATGGCGTTGAAACGACGATCAGCATTGCGCGCAACCCGCCTGCCTCCCGTTTGCCGGAAGACGCCCCTGCAACAGCCTGAAATAGCCACCCGCGCGCAAGCGCTGCCCCTTGGCAAGTAGCCGGACCATTTCCGATTTCATGGCAGTCGATCCGCTCTGCCAGGCGTGTGCAACACGCTGGTCATCATAGAGGATCAGCGCAGTGTCCCTGTAGGTCAGGCCGGCGTCATGTGCGTCCAGCGCGATCAGTGCGTTGCGAAGCCGCAGAGCCTGCTGTGTCAGCCGAGGAGCCCCAGTCTCGCCATGCCCGAACACGTGTCCTGCCTGTGCAAGAATTTGCGCCTGCCTGCTGGCCTGGCTGATACCCGACAGGGAGACATCGAGCTTGACCGCGCGTCCCGCAAAGAGCGGCAGGCCGCGATAGCGCACCTGTAGGGTGCTGGCGCCTGCCCGGATCAGCAGGTGTTCGCGCTGGCGCGCATCGGTCAGATGCGTGACCCGGCCCGTACGCAGGCCCACGTCAAACAGTTCGTCCGGTTCGTCCGTGGCGCGCTCCCGGCCGAGAATGGCAATCTTGCGCGGGAAGGCGCGGTCCGACCAGAAGACGTCCGTGACCCGGGCCGACAGGTCCGGATCGGGAAAGAAGATGAGCCCCCAGGTCTCGGCCAGCCGGTCACGCCGCATCAGTGTCAGGCGCGTCGTTCGCGCGTCCGCAGCTTCACTGGAAACATCGGGCACCTGCGCCATGGCATTGGCCTGGAAGCGCCGGTTGCGCCTGAGAAATTCCCAGGCCCAGTCGCTCGACGAGAGCTGCGACGCATAGGCATAGCCAGCCAGGATATCGCTGAATTCCCCGATGTGCCGTATGCGCATGCCCGAGCCTCCCAGGACAGTGTTCATGCAGCAAATGTGCCAAATGCAACCCAAGGAGGAATTCCATCGCAGCCCCTCCGTCGTCCCCAATGCGACCGGCAAGGACGACCTGGTCCGTGCTGTCGCGCGCCAGGCGCGTCCGTGGCGAAAGTCAGACTTCCGGTTGGGCGAAGGGGCGGAAAGCCGCCGCCTTCAGAGGCCTTTGCCCAATGCGCATTGGAGATTTTCACCTCCATCTAACTACGGACCATTCACCCTAAGGCGCAGAACAGTTGACTCTTCCCCGGCATACAGTCTCGATCACTGCCTGAAAGTTTGCCAGGGGGCGCAAACGGAGCCGTAGGGACGTTGACGGAACCTGCGCCGAATGAGCGACAACTCTATCAGGGCATCAGCCTGGCCGGGAATGTCCTTGTCCCTCAAGCCCTTCACTGCCAGCGGCTCAGGTCAGCTGTCACATGCTCAACAAAAGTTGATTGCGCATATTTCGAGGCAGTTACCGCACAAGAAAGCATGCGAGGGGAACTCAAGCTTCAGGCGGCCGAGTTTCTTGAAGGCAGACGACCCACGATTGCGAACGTCGATTGTTGCTCGCGATGGGTTCACCCTATGGCTGGTCCCGCCAGCGCATCAATGATCGGACAATCGGGTTCGTTGCCCTTGGCGCACTCGCTGGAAATGCGCTTGAGCGTGCGTTCGAGCGTGCGCAGGTCCGAGATCTTTCGGGAGACCGATTTCAGGTGATTGGCGGTGAGCGCATGGATTTCGGCGCAGCTGTAATCTCCGTCGTCGACCAGCGAGAGAAGGCCGCGGATCTCCGCCAGGGTGAAGTCAAGTTCACGGCTTCTCAGGATAAACCGGAGTCTCGACTGGTCCGCTTCGGAATAGAGACGATGCCCAGCCTCGGTCCGGGCCGGTTCAGGCAGCAGTCCCGTGGTTTCATAATACCGGATTGTTTCGGGATTGCAGCCTGATCGCCTGGCCAATTCTCCCCGCTTTACGCCTGCTCGCGTAACCGTGAATTCCGTCATGTATTTTTGCCTTGATCCTGTAGCCCCTACAGGGGGCAGCTTGTCACCCTGAGCCGCAACCGACAAGAGGACATCAAGCCGTTTTGACCGAATTGACGCAAAACACGACAGACAAAGACAAGCGGCGCAGCTTTCTGGCCACGGGCAGCGTGCTCGGCGCGATTCTGGCGTCATCCTGCTGCATCGTGCCATTCGCACTGATCAGTCTTGGCGTATCTGGCGCCTGGATCGGACAGCTGTCAGCGCTCGAACCGTTCAAGCCGTATTTTATCGGCGTGACCATGTTCCTGCTCGCGCTCGGCTTCTGGCATGTCTATTTCAAGAAACCGAAACCCTGCGAAGACGGCTCCTATTGTGCGCGGCCGGAGTCCAGCCGACTCACGCAACTTGCGCTCTGGATAGCAACCGCCCTGGTCATTCTCGCGACCAGTATCGATTTTTGGGCCCCTTTCTTTTACTGAACGCGGAGTAAGACCATGAAGAAAAGTATCATCGCTGTGGCAGCCATTGCCATCGTCGGGATGGGCGGATTGTCCGTTGCCCTGTCATCGGGATCGACCAGCCAGGCGCAGACCGTCTCGGCCGAAGCGCCCCTCGCGACAGCATCTTTCTCGATCGACAACATGACCTGCGCCACCTGTCCGATTTCGGTCAGGAAGGCCATGATGCGGGTCGAGGGCGTCAAGACGGTCGACATTGATTTTGACAGCAAGATTGCCAGCGTTACCTTTGACCCGGCCGTCACGACCGCCGACGCAATTGCCGCTGCATCGACCAATGTCGGCTACCCGGCAACGCGTTCGGACGCCTGATTCATGCGTGCCCTGTTAGGTATTGACGTCATCGGAACACTGATGACCGCCCTGTACTGCTTTACGCCTATCCTGGTCATGATTCTCGGGATTGTCGGCCTGTCAGCCCTGACCGGCTATCTCGACTATGTCCTGTTGTCGGCACTTGGCGCCTTCATCCTGCTCACGCTTTACGCCCTCTGGCGTCGCAAGAGCCGGATCTTACTCCCCACCCCAGTAAGCCCATTCCATGACTCATAGTTCCTCCGAAGGCCGGGACCATTACGACGTCATCGTCATTGGCGCTGGCTCAGCCGGCTTTTCAGCAGCCATAACGGCAGCTGAAACCAATGCGAGAGTAGCTCTGATCGGCTGGGGATTAATCGGGGGAACGTGCGTCAATATTGGCTGCGTGCCGTCCAAGGTCATGATCCGCGCGGCAGAGGCCCTGCACGGCGCGCGTTCGGCAAGCCGGTTCGCGGGTCTGTCAGGCGAGGCAAGAATTGATGACTGGGCAGCGCTGATGGCCGACAAGGACAAGCTTGTCGAAACGCTGCGGAACAAGAAATATATCGACCTCCTGGCTGACTATGAGACGGTCGACTATATCGAAGGCAAAGCCGTTCTGGCCGAGGGCGGTGTGATGATAGACGAACGCTTTGTAGGCGCAGACCGTACGATCATCGCAACCGGCGCTTCGCCAGCCATTCCTGATCTACATGGCCTGTCTGAAACACCCTATCTCGACAGCACAGCCGCGCTCGAGCTGGGCGCCTTGCCGGAGTCCCTGCTTGTAATGGGCGGGGGCTATATCGGGTGCGAACTCGCCCAGATGTTCGCCCGGGCAGGCACGCAGGTCACGCTGGTCACACGCAGCCATCTGTTGCCAGAGGCCGAGCCGGAAATTTCTTCGGCCCTCACCGACTATCTTGCGGATGACAACATTACCGTCAGGACCGGCCTTGATTATGTCAGTACTCGAAAAACCGAAGCGGGCGTTGCGCTGACGATTTCGATTGGCGGTCGGGAGGAAACGCTGGAGGCGGGGCATTTGCTCCTTACAACGGGTCGCCGTGCCAATACGGCTAAGCTTGGCCTCTCGGAAATGGGTATTCAGACCCATGCAAATGGCGCCATCCTGGTGGATGAACGTATGCGCACAACCAGGGCGGGCGTCTACGCAGCCGGCGATGTCACCGGACAGGACCAGTTCGTCTACATGGCTGCCTATGGCGCCAAGATTGCCGCCAGGAACGCTCTGAACGGCCAATCGCTTGCCTATGACAACGCGGCCATGCCGTGGGTTGTGTTCACTGATCCGCAAGTCGCCGGGGTCGGGCTGAGCGAGGCCCAGGCGATCAAGGCTGGCCATTCGGTCAAGACATCGATCGCGCCGCTGGACCTGGTGCCCCGCGCCTTGGCCGCGCACGATACGCGTGGCCTGGTCAAGCTGGTCGCTGATGCGGACACGGACGTGCTGCTCGGAGCCCAGATTCTCGCCCCTGAAGGCTCTGATTCCATCCAGACCATGGTGATGGCGCTGAAGTTCGGGATGACCGCAAAGGCCTTGGGCGAAACGATCTTCCCCTATCTGACAACGGTCGAAGGCCTGAAACTGGCAGCCCAGGGGTTCGGCAAGGATGTTTCCAAACTCTCCTGCTGCGCCGGGTAGAACCCACATATTGTTGAGGTTCGGGTTGGGCCACCGACAAGTCTCCAACGGGCGCGATTGTGTTGAAAAAGTCGGTGCCAAGCTAACCGAATTCTGATTCACTTTTTCTGTAGTCATTGAACATGGGAGCGTAAGCCATGATGGGTGATCGACAGGTGATGCAGGAAGGCCTGTTCTACGAGTTCTCGATTGAGCGACATGTGCCTGAGGGTCACCATTCGGATGGCGGGAAGGAGCTTGTGGCGGACCCACGGCGTCCAAATTAATAGTGGTCGCACTTGCAATAGGGCTACTTTTTCGCTGACGCGACTAGGTCCAATATTTCGGTCCAAGAGCCATTCACAGCTTCGACCATTTGCAAGAATTCTACGACATCAATTCGCCGCTCTCCCAATTCGATCTTCGCGACATAGGATTGTGGTACACCCAAAATATCCGCAACGTCTTGTTGGGACAGTCCTGCACTGTGCCGTGCGGACTTTAGCTCCTGAATGAGTACGCGATGCGCGCGAGATCTGAGAGATTTGTTCACCGCAGCCCCAAGTAAAAACCTGTTGCTTTGGTAATCCCAATGTCGGATAATCCCATTTTAGGATGAAATCATAAGCCGCCGCGTTCTGTCTCCAGCCTGGACTGTCGGTCTGAGTGACAACCAGAAAGTTCAACCCCGCAACCCGAGCCCTCGATGCAGGATCACAAATTCGCTCACGGTTTTCAGCGCGCAGAGACACTGCGCCATCCCGGCATGGCCACCGTAGCGGCAGGAACCCCACTCGTTTCCGTGCCCGATCGCGCGCTATTGAGCCACGCCGCAGGCCATGACCCTCGTGTCACCCCCACCCTCACCCACCTCTACCACCTCCACCATCCCGAACTCCTCCGCTTCAGCCGATCCCGCATCGGCAATGCGGAAGACGCCGAAGACCTGGTCCAGGAAGCCTTCATCTCCGCCAGCCGCGCCTATTCCGACAAGCCCGTGGAAGAGCTGCGCCCGCTATTGTTCACGATCCTGCGCAACCTCACGCGCGACTATCTGAAATCGGGCTATGGAAGGAGCCGGCACATGACTGCCGAGATCAGCGAGATGGGTGACAGGCTGGCCTGCCACCGGACAGTAACCCCCGAACAGCAGGTGATGGATGCGCAATTGCTGGCGATTGCGCAAACAGCGATTGATGCCCTGAAGCCCCGCCAGCGCGAAGCCCTGCAGCTCCACCGGCTGGAGGGCCTGACCCATGACCAGATTGCCCGGCGCCTCGCCGTGTCGCCAAGAACCGTCCGAAGTGATATAGCCGAAGCGCTGGCGGCGATCGCGAAAGCCCTCTCGCAAGCGGGCGCCCCCGCGTCCCGACAAGGCTGAGTGATACCCACGTGATGAACGACAACGACGAGGAGACGGGCCGGCTTGATGCCGCGGCGCGCTGGTATAGCGAACTGCAGGACCCGGATGTGGACCTGGAGACCTGGGACGCCTTTCGCGCCTGGGAGCGAGATCCTGACAATGCAGAAGCCTATCGCCAGATCGAAGCCAGCCTCGCGATCGTGGACCAGGGCCTGCGCGCGGGCAGGGGAGGGGCATCACCCGACGCTCCACCCGAACCAGCCAAGCGGACAAGGCTCCGCATGGCCACCTGGCTGACAGGCCTCGCGGCTGTCCTGGCCCTCGCCGCCACAGTCTTCGTACTCGCCAATACCGGCGCCAATCCGGCGCCCCTGACCTATGCCACCGCCGTGGGCGAGCAGCGCAGCGTCACGCTCGCGGACGGAACCGTGATCACCCTCAACACGGACACGGCGCTGGACGTGGCGTATACGAGCCGCGAACGCCATGTCAGCCTGTCACGCGGGCAGGCCCTGTTCGAGGTCGAAAAGGCCAAGGCACCTTTTATCGTCGAGGCAGGTACAAGCCGTACGCGCGCGCTCGGGACGCAATTCGACATCTATGCGCAGCCAGCCGGTGTGGCTGTGACCCTGCTGGAAGGCTCGGTCAGCGTTTCGACATCTCCGGAACAGAAGAGCCTGTTCGGTTTCGGCAAGGCAACACATCCCGCCGATCCGAAGGCGAAGGTGCTGGCGCCCGGGGACCGGCTCGAGATCGCAGATGATGGCAGCCAGACCGTGTCCAGGGTCGAACCCGGCGCCGCGCTGCAATGGCGCAGCGGGATCGTGCAGTTTGACGATGTGACCCTGGCCGACGCGGTAACCGAACTGAACCGCTACTCAACCACAAAGATCAGGGTGTCCGATCCCGGTCTCGCAGCCGAGCGCCTGAGCGGGACATTTCCAACAGGAGAACCAGAGGCATTCGTCGCAAATATTGCCCTTTTCCTGCCGGTCCGGATTGAACGGTCCGCAAGCCTGATCACACTCGTATCGGACAACGCATCGGCGCCCTGACCTGGTCCGACGGCATGGCAGTCGGACAGGCAGAGGGGCTCCGGTGGCAGAGAATCATCCACGGCAAGCCGGCCGCAGCCAGCATCACTTCCTCAAGAAATCCGGTGCCGAGCAGCCGTTCGTGATGTGACCGGATCAGGTCGGCTGATTACATGGCGATTGCACCATCCGCCTGGAGTGCTTCCACGGCTTCAAGCGGCCCGGCAAGTTTTTCCGGCGCGGTAGTCATGCCGGTTCATTTCTAAACTGCGTGTCGTGTGCAAAGCTTAGCTTATCAGGACGTACAAGTTTTAGCTTATTGCGCTCAACGCATCACGCATCTTCCGAAATGTCCAATTCTGGAAGTGAACGCTTAACCGGGTTCCACAGCTAATTACAACCTGACGCATATTGGCGTTCAAGTCTCTTTGCGGTCGTCTATTCCAACGCCAAGAAGCCAGGATGGAATGGGCTGGCGCTTATGGGGCGTCCGGTGCTAGGGTGCCAGCTTATCAAAGCCTTGGGGCAAACCCGGTAATGCGTTCAAGTATTGCATCGAAAGCGACCTGGTCCCGGTAGTAAAGTGCGCGCGTTCCGGCATAGGCAGCTGCATAATTCTTTCGCGTTTCGGCATCGCTGAGGAGGAAGGCTTCATTCCTGGTGAGGTCTGCTTCATCATCTTGCCGAAAGCGTTTGGCCTTGTGTTCCAGATACGCCTCTGTGCCGATGAATTCCTGGACCGAATTGTCGCCAAGAAGGCAATAGACATCGTAATAGTGCCGCATGAAATTCATCGGCATGTCTCCGTTTTCCTGATGCAGGCGGTACTTGGTCGAAATCGTCTGGAGCTTTTCGACAAATGTATAGCCCGGCTCGTAACAGGGCACGTCGATCGCGCGGTTGTCGATGAGGCCTCCGATCCCGCTCGCTGCGGCAAGATCATAGGCCCAGGATGAGATCGCGCAAGGCCGGTTCGGCGCCACCTGGTCGAAGCCGGCTTCGAGCAATATGCCTTCTTTCAATCCGTCCGGCAGCGGATGGATTGGCTCATATAGGAGGCGGATGCCCGCACCCCGATATTGCGGCAAGTCGTCAAACCCGGTGTCACGCTCGACCGCGGCAATGCCCGCAATCCTGATCCGCGTGGCCAAGTCGTCGAAAAAGGCAAGGCGCGCCGCGGCATGGGCCGGCTTTCCATGGTTCGGTCCATATTTGAGGTCGGTCTCCGGGTGGATGAGGATGTCGATGTCTTCCGAGAACCGGTCAATCAGTCCGTAGCCTTTGGACAGGGACGTGCCGCCCTTCAGTTCGAAGGTGAAGCCGAGTTGCTGCAGGCCCCACAGGCCATGCATGATCCAGTAGTCTTTTTCGACAAGACCGGGATCGACCTGTTCCTGTCTCGCGGCGACCGCGATCAGGTCCGGAAAATCCGGGAGTTCATGCAGCAGCATCAGTCCGACGCCGCCATGTCGTCTGCAAGAACCGGTTCAAGAAGACGCGCAGCGCGTGCTGACCCGAAATCCTTCACGGCGCGTGCAAGCCGGGTCCGGTCCATGCTGCGGGCGCGCGACAGCGCTTTCGGCAAAACCGCCGCCTTGTCCTCCGCCAATCGGCCCAGATTGTGCAGGAGGTCGACCAGGAGAAATTCCACGTTCAGGCTGGACGGCACAGATGCGCGCATCCGGAAGTCATAGGGACGTCCGTCCAGTTTGAAGTGTCCGTGGCGTTTGCGGTTGTAAACCACAGGTTCGTTGTAGAGCTGCGTCGTGCCGAGGCCGAGACTGTTATACGCGTTCGGTGAGACCATGAGAAACCGGTCATCTCCCAGGAATGTCTCCACCAGCTTTTCCGGACTGGCGGGTGCTGAGCCGAAACGGGTCTTGCGCGGCGCCATGTAGAGTCCCGGACCGACCTTTTCGAGCCTGCCTTCGTCCAGCAACAGGCGGAGATGCCGGTCGATGGCATTGGACCAGCGCGCAAGATCCTTGCGCCGGTACACCTGTCCCGGACGGAGCCGCTTTTTCAGTTCTGCCGTGGCCGTCATGTTTGCCTCCATCTGTGTCCATATAGGTGACCGCCCTCCTTAAATGCAAGTAATAGCATTAAAAATTCATGCATATTGTGTGTGAGTATGGTCTTGTCTAAAGAGAGCATATTGCTAACAATCTGGAGCCGGCATTTGCTGTCGCTCCTCTTCGGGCTGTCGATGCGACAGGGCAAGAAGAGTTGATCGGAATTGTTTCTTGAAAAATGCGCTGAACCGCTGCTCAACCCCCAAGATCAGGGGGCCTGATCCCGACCTCGCCGCCGAGCGGCACGTTCCGGGCAGGTGCGCCGGAGGAATTTGTCGCCAATATCGCACTCTTCCTGCCCGTCCGCCCCGCGCGGTCGGGCCAATACATCACGCTTGTGCCCACCCGTTGCTCCAGGCCCTGACGTATTTATCCTGCCCGGCCACTTCGGCTCTCAGCCATCCGGCTTCGCTAAATGATCTCAAAAATTCTTGAAACTTTCACTTTTTGCAAGTATTGAGAACTTTATGAGCAAGCTCGTCCAGACCCTGAAAGATGCCGGCTATGCGCACCGCCTGTTCACGGACAGGCAATTGGCGCGCCTTGTCGATGGTGGAGACGCGCGTCGGTATGGTCTCGTGAACCGCGCGCTCAAGGATGGATCGCTGACCCGTATCAAACGCGGGCTGTATGCGCTGGGCGGGCCGGACACGCAAAGCACACCGCACCCCTTTGCCGTCGCCCAGGCATTGGTGCCCGGCAGCTATGTCTCGTTCGAGACGGCCCTGTCCTATCATGGCTGGATTCCGGAAGCGGTCTACACGACCGCGAGCGTGAACACGGGCCGCAAGACCCTGACCCGGGACACGGAGCGGTTTGGCCATTTCAGCTTCCATCCGCTGGCGATTGCGCCCTACCAGTTTCTCGTCTCGGTCGACCGGATCGGGATGGGCAAGTCTGTCGCCCTGGTGGCCCAGCCGCTGCGTGCCCTCATGGACCTGGTAGCCTTGCGAAAAGCGAACTGGGCCGGTCTTGACTGGATTGAGCAGGGCCTTCGGATCGAGCGGTCCCGGCTGACGGCGCTGCAGCGCAGTGATTTTGATGCGCTTCGCGATGTCTACAAGCACAGGCAGGTGCGACTGTTCCTGGGCGCATTGGAACAGGCCGTGATGGGTCTCAGACAATCGGGCAGCCTGTCCGGGAAAGGCAACGATGATTGATCTCATTCAGGAGAAGCTGCGATCCTATGGCGCGAAGAACCGCCTGGAAGAGGAGAATGCAACAAAGGAGATCATGCAGGAGATCGCCCTCTATGCGCTCTGGAAGGCGGATTTTTTCGACGTCGCCGTGTTTCAGGGCGGCACGAGCCTGCGCATCCTCCATGGCTTGCCCCGGTTTTCGGAGGATCTTCACTTCATGCTCCTGGCACCGGACCGGACATTCAACTGGACCCCTTATCTGGGCGCCTTGATGGACACGTTTACCGCGTTCGGTATTCGCCCCGAGGCGAAACCGAAGGGGGACATGGACAAGCGTATTCGTGCTGCGCTGATCAAGGACACATCGATCGCCGGCCAACTTGACCTGGCATTCTCAGACCGCCAGCCTGACCAGAAAATCAGGATCAAGCTCGAGATCGATGTCGAGCCCCCGGCATTTTCCACTGACGCCTGGACGTTCCTTGATTTTCCGGCAGACCATGAAGTGCGCCACCAGGACCTCGCGTCGAATTTTGCCCTGAAGATTCATGCCCTACTTTGCCGGGACTATCTGAAAGGCCGGGACTGGTATGATTTCTCCTGGTACGTGGCCAGGGGCGTCTTCCCGAACCTGGCGCACCTTCAGGCCGCGCTCATCCAGTTCGGCCCCTGGAGTGGCCAGAAGGACCTGAAGGTTGACACGGCCTGGCTGAACCGCGCGCTCGGAGATCGGATTGATACGGTGGACTGGGAGGTGGCGCGAACCGATGTCCGCCGCTTCCTGCGTCCGGATGAGCTGAAATCGCTCGATCTCTGGAGCCCGCGATTCTTTAGCGCAAAGCTCGCAAAACTGATTGCCAGCGCGGGGTAGGCCAGCATACCGAGCGACTTTTATGCCGCCAGGCAGGAGACTCCCGGTCGGGGTGCCAGATCCTGCCTAAGACAATGATGCGTATCCGGATCACAGTAGGAATTTTGGCGCGTAGCGGAGCCTCTGCCACCTGTATCAGGTGGGCAGCGCGCGAGCCAGGCGCGTATAGCCAATGGTGCGCCTGACAGAATTGCCAGACAGTCAAAAACAGGACTGCCACATCCTCTCACCAACTCGTTGAATGCCCTGAGCGTCCGGGGCGAACCCCGGACGAGGCCAAGCAATCCGGAGGGGTCCTGTTCAACAAGAAATTATTCAAAACGCGGCTGTTCAGCGCCGCGGCGGCAACCATCATCCTGTCGTCCGGCATGGGCGGCGCCCATGCCGAAACGCCCGCGCCGGCGAGATAGCGCGCGTTCAGCATCGAGGCAGGGACGCCCGGCCATGTGGTGCCGACGTTCGTCGCCCAACACCCATCCTGTCTACCGGGGCGCTTCCTCACCGGCTTACGCTTCCCGGATATAAGCGGGAACACGAACACAAAATACGGACAACTTTCACCAGATCACGTCAGCGGCTATCTCATCGACCGTCCGGGAGGATATCCCGGACCTTCCCAGGCCGCGGCGTGAAGGTTTGCCTTTAACTGGCGGGGCTTGCTATTAAAGAATAAGTAGTTATTCTTTAATAGTGATGATGGCTTATTAAAGGATGCGATATGGATCAGGACTCCCGCAGCGGGCGGATCGGAACCTATGCGACGAGCTCAGTCGCAGGCGAAACAGTGCGCGCCTATGTCCCAAAGCCTCTGCCGCCCGAACCGGGACTTGATTTGACGGGCCTGTCAGGGCTGGTCAGCGAAGCCATGTATGCACTGGGCAGGCTTGATGGTGTTCGCTCGGTTGCGCCGGATACGTCGCTATTTCTCTACATGTATATCCGCAAGGAGGCCCTTCTGTCGTCACAGATCGAGGGCACACAATCCTCGCTCTCCGATCTCCTGCTCTATGAAGAAGCTGAAGCGCCCGGTGCGCCCGTCGATGATGTCGAGGAGGTCTCAACCTATGTGGCCGCCCTGAATCATGGACTCGAAAGATTGCGCAACGGGTTTCCGTTCTCATTGCGACTGATGCGGGAAATGCACGCCATCCTGCTCGCCACGGGACGGGGGAGTACCAGGCAGCCTGGAGATTTTCGCCGGTCACAGAACTGGATCGGCGGAACGCGGCCTGGAAATGCCCTGTTCGTGCCGCCACCCCCACATCTTGTTGAAGACCTGATGCGCGATCTTGAACGCTTCCTCCATGAGGAGGACAGCGGCTTGCCCCCTGTCATCAAGGCGGGCCTTGCGCATGTTCAGTTCGAGACGGTGCATCCCTTTCTCGACGGCAATGGCCGTCTCGGCAGGCTCCTGGTTACACTTTACCTTTGCGAACAGGGTATTCTCGAAGAACCGCTTCTCTATCTCAGCCTCTATTTGAAGACGCATCGAACCACCTATTATGCGCTGCTTCAGGAAGTCCGTGAACATGGCCGCTGGGAAGCCTGGCTGGAATTCTTTCTGACAGGCGTGCGGGATGTGGCGCGCCAGGCGCATGAATCCGCGCGGACGATTGAAGCCATGTTCATTGAGGACGCTGAAAAGCTGAAAGGCCTTGGCCGTGCTGCGCCGACCGCCAGACAGATATTTCGTGTCCTGCAGACCCAACCGCTTGTCACCATCGCCACGGCTGCCGAGCGGGCAGGCGTCTCCTTTCCTTCCGCAAACACTGGGCTTCAGAATCTTCAGAAGCACGGCATCGTCTCCGAAGTCACCGGCCGCACACGCGGGCGTGTCTTTGCGTACACGCGGTATCTGGATCTGCTGAGTGAAGGCACCGAGCCTCTGGCTTGATCGCCATCTGATGCATGCGGGCCTGTTGTCGTCAGGTCGCTATTAACCTGGGAATACCTCACTCAATTTCCCAGCAGACGGGGCTGGGCGGACTTTGCCGCTGCCAGAGCGCAGTCCTCCCCGCGCTTTCGGACTGGCGCGTCCGTTCTATCGACCAGGCGATCACCCGATCCACCAAAGTCCGCAATTCTCCTGCCGCTTGTTTTCCCTCACTCGTTGAATGCCCTGAGCGTCCGGGGCGAACCCCTGACGCGGGTCAGGCAATCCGGAGGGGTCCATGTTCAATATGTCACTATTCAAAACGCGGCTGTTCAGCGCTGCAGCTTCAACCATCATCCTGTCAGCCGGCATGGGCGGTGTTCATGCCGAAACGCCAGCGCCGGGCGGTGAGGTCGCGTTCAACATCGACGCGCCCATGCTCGGCGACGCGTTGCGCGCGTTCGGCGCCCAGTCGGGCACGCCCATCCTGTTTTCCGAATCGCTTGTGGCCGGGCGCGCGGCGCCGGGACTGAACGGGACCTTCGCGCCGGCCGACGCGCTGGACCGCCTCCTTCAGGGGAGTGGGCTCGAAGCCGTGAAAGGGCAGGGCCAGGCGGTTATCATCCGGAAACGAACAGACGCGCCTGAGCCGGTCGTTCCGCCTGCACGTCCGCCGCGGGAGGAAGCGCCCGCCGAGACCCTGCCTGATTCATCCCGCGCCAAGGCTGACCCCGGCACACTGAGGATCGATACAGTCACTGTGACGGGCACCAGCCTGAGGGGCATTGCGCCGGAAAGCTCGCCGCTGCAGATCTACAGCCGGGAGGATATTCTCGGGTCGGGCGTGACGACAACAGAGCAATTCATCCGCACCCTGCCGCAGAATTTCGGCGGCGGGTCGACCGAATTCACCTCGCAGGGCCTGCCGACGGACGGCAATTCCCAGCGCAATTCTACCTATGGCTCCGGCGCCAACCTTCGGGGACTTGGCTCAGGCGCGACCCTGACCCTGCTGAATGGCAACCGGGTCGCACCGACCTCCACCATCGGCGATTTCGTCGACCTGTCGATGATTCCCGTGTCGGCGCTCGAACGGATCGATGTCCTCAGCGACGGCGCATCATCGATCTACGGTGGGGACGCTGTCGCCGGTGTCATCAACCTCGTCTTGCGCGACGATTTCGACGGAGCGGAGACAGGACTGCGATATGGTGCGGTGACGGATGGCGACATGGAGGAGGTCCGGTTCAGCCAGACGCTTGGCAAGAACTGGGCGGGTGGCAACATAATCGGGACCTATGAATATATGGACCGTGACGCCCTCGGTCTGTCGGACCGTCCGGATATTGCCGCGCCGACATTGCTGAACGGCGGTCCCATCAATGTCATTGATGCCTTCGACCTCCTTCCCCAGCAGACCCGCCACAGCCTGGTCCTGTCAGGACGTCAGGCCCTGGGCGACCGACTGGAGATCGCATCGACGGCGCTCTATTCCGACCGCAAGGTCGAAAGTTCCTCAGTCGGTATTGCCAATACGACCTCTGTTGCGAAAAGCTGGATTGAATCGGAAAGCCTCTCGGCGACGTTTTCTGCCGACTATATGCTCCGGCCTGACTGGAGCCTCACACTGGACGGGACATATAGCCGGATCCGGAATGACAATGTCCAGCAGATCATTCTTCCCGCCGTTGCTACGCCCTCCGAGGCAAAGACGGAGTCTTCCCTCTGGTCGGTTGGTCTTCTCACGAGGGGCGACCTGTTCGCACTGCCTGGCGGAACCATTCATGCCGCACTGGGCGGACAATTCCGCCGGGAGGACTTCGCGCTTCGCCAGGTCGGCATGTCGCCCCTGCGCGATGGCACGCGCGACATCTCGGCCGTGTTTGCCGAACTGCTCATCCCGCTTGTCGGGACGGAGAACCGGATTCCCGGAATTGACCGGCTGGAGCTGAACCTGTCTGGCCGGATAGATGATTATTCCGACTTCGGATCGACGGCCAACCCGAAGGCGGGCCTTCTCTGGGTCCCCGTCGACAGGCTCAAGCTCCGAGGGTCCTACAGTACGTCCTTTGCGCCTCCGACACTCGGGCAATCGGGCGCGAACGACCGGGCCGTGGGGGTTCTGCCCTATGACTTTATCCGCAACATACTCGCCATTCCGCTCCCCGATCCGTCACTGGCGGGCGTCAACTACATGATCACGATCGGCACGGCGCCCGATCTGGATCCTGAAACGTCAACGACCTATACGGCCGGATTTGACTATGAGCTGATGCGCGGTCGCCAGTCGCTGACGCTGAGTGGCAGTTATTATGACATCCGTTTTGAAGACCGGCTCGGTGTGACGCCTGTCCCGGGAAATCTCAACGCGAATTATGCGCCGGGATTCGCCTTCGCCGATTCAGGCCTGTTCCCGGAAGGGACGGTTGTCTTCTTCCCGAGCGAGGCTCAAATTGCGGCCGTGATTGACTCCCTCAGCCGTCCGGTAATCTTCGCGGGCGGTGCGACGGCGTTGGAAAATATCGGCTTCATCAACAATGTATCCCTGACCCGCAATCTGGCCTCGACAGAGACAAGCGGACTCGACCTGCAAGTGTCTTACGAGACGGACACGGATGCCGGCCACCTGTCTGCCTCGCTCAATGGCAACTATATCCTCGATTTCGTGCAGCGCGCGTCCGATACGACGCCTGCTGTGGAAACCCTCAACACGCTCTATTATCCGGTCGACCTTCAGATGCGGGGACAGGTGGCCCTTGCGCGCGGCAATCTCACCAGTTCGCTCTTCCTCAACTATGTCGACAGCTATGCGACCGACAAGACCGCTGCGGCGAGCCGGATCGATTCCTGGACGACTGTCGACCTGTCATTGTCATGGGCCTTCGAACCGTCGACGCCGGGCTGGCTCAGCGGCAGCGCGCTCAGCCTGTCGGTCACGAACCTGTTCGACAAGATGCCGCCCCGGACGCCGCCCCTGACAGGCTTTACCATTACCGGGTTCGACCCCGCCAATGCCTCGCCGCTCGGGCGGTTTGTCGCGCTCGAACTGCGCAAGACCTTCTAGATGTGTCCCCCGGTCCTGTCGCGATATCACCGGCCGCCGCGCCCCAGAGTTCGGCAGCAAAGCGGCGGCCGGCTCCGGACATGGCGGGGACTTGCCGCTGCGGTCGCTGTGAGCCTGATCGGAGGGGCAGGGGCTTTGCGCGCCGATCCCGCGCCTGTCCAGCGCCACAATCTCAGGCTGGAGGATGTCCTCGCTACGGAAGGTATCGGCGCAGCGCAATTTTCGCCGGACGGGCACTGGCTGGCCTACAATCTGGTGCCGCCTTACGCCCGGCTTTCGGATTATTCCTACTGGATGCGGGCCTATGGCCTCAGCGGACACCAGCTCTGGGTCAAGGCGATGGACAATGGCGCCGCGCCCTCCCTGCAGCCAGGTCTCGATCCGGGCGCCACCAGTTTCCTGATGGGCTTCTCGCCCGGCAGCACGCATGTTGTCGTCCTCGAGCACAAAAGCGGCCGCTTCCGGCTGGTGGCGTGCCGCACCGGCGAGGCCAGCTGCGTCCGGTTCGATCCCATGCCGGACATCCGGGACCGGTATGTCAGGGCAGAGGACTGGAATGCGCATCTGGTCTGGACATCGGAGGACACGTTCGTGATGCCGGTTCGCGATGACGTGCTTCCGGGTTCGGAAATGCGAAATCGTGCCGCAACCGGTACCTTTCTCTGGCAGGCGTGGAACAGGGCATGGTCGGGCCAGGGGGCGACTGCGTCCGAAGCTATCAGCACGGGCCGCGACCGTTCGGCAGACTGGGCCGCAGGCGACCTGGTCGAATTCAGCATACGGACCGGCCGGGTGGCGATCCTCGCGGCGGGACGCTACACAGGCGTGCGGACCTCGTCGGACGGCCGGTTCCTGCTGGCGGCGCGCGTCGCCGAGCGCGAGCGGCCCCCGGCGGACGCGCGCCCGCTTGCAAGCGAAACCCACCCGATTTTCGACAGGCACTACGCGCTGAGCCTGATCGACCGGACGCGCGGTGCGGTAAGGCAGGCGGGGCAGCCATTCAACGTGGATCCGGGCTCCCTGACCTGGTTGGAAACGCCGGAACGCTTTGCCGTTTTTGGTTGGGACCAGGACGAAAAGCCGGAGGACGGGCGGTTTTACATTGTCGATACCGCGACGCTCAATGCGCACCCGCTCAGCCATGCCGGTCTGGCCCTTACCAACAGAAGGCAGGATCCGGATTTCAAATGGTGGCCGGGTCCGGCCCGTGCCGCCCTCCTGGAATCGGGCCTCGCTGTTCTTGCCAGGCCGGTGGGGGACGTGCGGCAGGACTGGTACCTGCTGCGGGGCGGCGCCGCGCCGCTCAACCTGTCGGCGGGTCTTGACGAGCCGTCCGGTGATCTTCTCACTGTCGACCGCAGCGGCATCACGCTCATGGCGGACGGCGCAATGTACCGGCTGACCGCCGATGGTGATCCTGCGCGTCTGATGCAGGAGGGGACCCGGTTTTCGGGTCCGGTTGCCGATTCGGCCAATCCGGCCGATGCCCGGTTCGTGGATTTCACGCCCACAGCGCCGCGGATCGGTGAGGACAACAGCGGGGACCTGATACTGGCGCAACGCGAATCCGGCACCGGAGATACCGGGATCTGGTTTGGTAGTATCCGGCCTGGCTCGGCCTCCTGGCGTCACTTTGCCCTGAACAGGCCAGCCGCTCATGTCCTCGCGGCGTCAGCGCGGGCGCAAGCGGCGGTCGTCACGGTAAAGGAGGGTGGCGCGACGCGTCTCCTGCTGATCGGCAAAGACTCAGTCTCCACCGAACTGGCCCGGATCAACGCACACCTGAATGCGGTGCATTCGCCGGGGACGCGGACAATTTCCTACGCGCTTCACGATCCCCAGGGCGCGGCGCCGCCCCGGCCCGTGACAGCCTGCCTGCTCCTGCCGCCCGGTTATGATCCCGCCAAACGCTATCCTGTCCTGATGGAAGTCTATCCGATCGGGATTGGCGGGAACTGTCGCACGTTCACGGATTATCCAGCACCGGGCGCCGTCGTTCCGGAGCTCTGGACCTCGCGCGGGTTCATCTATGTCCTGCCCTCAATTCCCCTCGATCTTGCAAGGACACCGGACGATCCGCTCGGCGGGCTGGGCGACCTGCTTGGCCAGACCGTAGACGCGCTTGCAGATACGGGTCCTGCCGATCCGGACCGGATCGTCCTTTTCGGCATGAGTCAGGGCGGCATCGCGTCGCTGGTTGGCGCCACCCAGTCGGACCGGTTTGCAGCCGTCATATCGATCAATGGCTGGGCAGACTATTTCAGCCACTATTTCGGGGCGCGGGGATTGATGCGCTATTTTCACCTGGATCAGAATGGGGGCGACAACCGCTGGCGCTACGAATGTGCCCGCGAGGGGCCCAGTCATGATTGTCCGTTCGGATTCGGGGTCGCGGCACTCGCCGATCCGGAGCGCTATGCGCGCACGAGTCCCGTCGCAAAAGCCGACAGCATCACCGCCCCTGTTCTACTCGTCCATTCGGATTTCGACTATTTCGACATGGCCCAGTATGATGAAATGTTTGGCGCGCTCTATCGGGCGGGCAAGGACGCACGCTACGTACGCTATTGGGGAGAGGGCCACGGGCCTTCCTCGCCGGCCAATATCAGGGACCTGTGGATGCGGATCGATGCGTTCCTCGCCGAAAGCGGTGTGGCCGTCTCGCAGGCGGAACCGGATCGGTCGCACTGACCCGCCTCAGGCATGGCGACAGGGACTTCACGGAGCGTTTGCTAGCGCGTCCAGCGGCCGAGCCATGCCTCGATGACATAGCAAACGAGGATCATGCGGCCGAATGTGTCGACCCCATAGGAACCCGGCCGCAACGCCGCCTCCACGTCAGCGCGGTTAATCAGTCCGTTCGCGACAAGGGCGCCGTTCATCAGCGTGTCTGCGAGCAAATCCCGGTTCGCCTTCAATTGTTCAATATAGAAGCGGGAGGCATCGCCCTTCGATCGGCGCAGGCGTATCTGGTCAGGAAGGCGTCCGGCAAAGGCCTGCCGGACCAGACCCCGCCCGCGACCTCCATGGCAGAGGAGATAGGCGGGCAGTTGCAGGCAGAGTTCGACCAGCGGCTGGGATATCAGGGGGTGGGCGGTCTCGTCCGTGCCGGGCAGGGCGAGGCTCTCGCGTATCTGGATCATGTGCGCGAGGCCAGAGACCTGGGCGAACTTGGCCGGGGGCAAGCTTTCAGGAACGCATGCCCAGACAGGCAGGAGATCGGAAGCATCGAGCCGCTCGTGGGTCAGCCGGTTGAGCCCTGTCTGGCGCTCCCTGATGCTACGGATCGCGGCGGTCTCACGCGGTCCTGCAACCAGGTGCGAAAGGCTTCCTGCGAGCACGTGCCAGACCGATTCGCCCGACAGGCGGGCTGCGGCGAGGAGTTCACGCGCCGCCCGCCGGCCAAGCCCGTGGCGGCGCAGATAGTCGGCGAAGATGAGCGGGTCGCGGGTTTCGAGAAACAGGTGGTCGCCGCCTTGTCCCGTGAAGACAGTGCGGCCTGCCAGGCCAAGGGCCTGTCGACGTTCGGCATCCGCGCGTCGCCCCAGGAATTCCCGGAAGGGCCTAGCTGAGAGCGGGTGACAGTCAGGGGGCGGTAGCGGGTCGGCAGGATCAATCAGGTATTCCGCGAGCTCAATCCCGAGATCGCGGGCGACCGCTCTTGCCTGTGCGGCTTCCGGTGGATCGCCGCCTCGCAGGATGAAATGCACGGCGCGCATGTCCAGCGCGCCAGGTTCCTGCATCAGGCAGGCGGCGACGATTGCGGAGTCGAGGCCGCCCGACAGGTTTAGCGCGAGATGCGGACACGCCTGGCCCCAGGTCCGAACGACACAGGACGTCGTTTCGCGCAGGCATGCTGCGGCCTCCTCCGGCGCGGGCTCCAGTGCGTTCCGTGCGACCTGTCTTGGATCCCAGAGCGCTTCTTCCCGCACCCGGCCGCCAGATACATGTAACCGGCATCCGCCGACCAGCTCACGGACACCCCTGAGGCCGGATTGGCCCGGCTGGATCTTGTCATAGGCCAGAAGGTTCGCGATGAAATCCAGGTCCGGGTCGAAGCGGATCCAGTCAGGCAGCGGGCAGACTTCGAGATGGGAGAAGACGAGGGTGACGCCCCGTGTCTGGCAGTAAAAACACGGAATGGAAGAGGTTGGCTCGGTCAGCACGACCGTGCCGTCACTGCAGGCCAGGAAGGCCAGGTATGCGCCCCAATAGTCCGTCACCAGGCGCGCGCCGCGGGAGCTGGCAATCCGCCTGCCTGCCTCCTGGTCAAGGATGGCCAGGGGCGGGGCGGGGGTAAGCGCGCAGGCGCGGCGAAACAGTCTTCCGAACACGGCGCCAGAGACCTCGCCGGCTGGAATGGACAGGACATGACGCCCGGTTGTACCCGAGGTAAGATCGTGGAGCACGCATCCGGCGCTGACAGCGTGGCGGGCGGCTTCCGGCGCGCCGCGACGAACGCAACCGTCAATGTCGCTGGCGGCGGCGGCTGCGTCCGGATCGGCTGGATCCCAGATGAGGGCAAGACAGGACGGCAAGGGCTTGCAAACCTCTCAGATCATCATGAGCGTCTGATAGTCGGCGCAGGTATCCCGCTCCTCGTTGAGGACGATACCATTGCGCGACACCCAGCAATGGGCCGCGAAGGGTGACAGGCGAACGCCGAAAATCCAGTCGGCATCGACCCCGTAATGCGCCAGGAACTGCAGGAGGAGCATGCTCCGAAGGAAGCAGGCATCGTGTATGCTGACGCAATAGGGTGTGAGGGCATGAAAGCTGCGGGCGAGATCGATTGCGCGCGCGTCAGAGCCGGACGCTTTCGCGCGAGCCGTCTGTTTCCACTGTTGGGCTGCTGTCAGCGTGGCCGCGAGGCGCCCGCCACGGACCCGTCGCGCAAGACCCCAGGCTGCCCGAAGCGCCACGAGGGTCGCGAGATGCCTGAGCGAAGGGGCATGGCCCTGGCCGATGTCAAGATCGTAGATCGAGGCGTGCACGTCACACGGTGGGGTCAGATGGATGGGCTGTCCCAGATCCTTGCTCCGGGTGAGGACATGTTTGTCACAGAGCCGCTCGGCAAACTGGCCGGCGAGGCCGGACATTCCCGCCTTTGGCGCCGCGGCGATATCCGAAAACCACGCGGCTTGTGAACCTGAGAGGTAAAGATAGCGATCAAGCGCGGTATCGAGGAGAACATAGTCGCCGCCGACAGCGCAGGCGTGAATGCCGTTGCGAAACAGATAGTCGTCCTGCATGGGCGGGTCTCCACCAGAGGGTTCCTGCTGCCCGGCGAGGTGTCCGATTTTGCGCCGCGCCGAAAAAGGGGGACCGAAGTCCCCCTTCCTGTCAGCCGATCGGGATGAGCCGCGAGTTCGGCCCCACGGCGAATTCGGCGCCCTGGTTGAAACCGCCCCGGGTCTCTTCCGACACCGATCCCAATTCGATCGGCTCGAATGCATCATCGTCAAGATGGTCGTCTGTCTGCGTATTCATGGCATTGACTCCTTTTGGTTTGAGGGTGTGTCGCTGGCCGGACGACACGTAGAAAATGCATCCTATCTAAAGTAGAGTCAACGGTGACAATATTAAAAAAGATATATAAAACAAATAGATAGCAAAGCACCACTGCCGCCGATCGCGCTTTGCGCGGCGTGACTTAGAATCCCTCTCTCACAGGCAGTCTGGCGCGCTCAGGTCATGAGTCCTCCGCATCATTGTCCGTTGAAGGGAAGCCTCGTACTGGCCGGGAAGGTCAACGTGGACAGGTGATTGTCGCAAGAGGGCGCGCGCCTTCGCCGGGTCACCCATTAGCCTGCACGTGTGTGCGCGCGACAGCGCATAATAGGCCCGCACATAAGGATCGACCTCGAATAGCGCCGGCGAACTGAGAACCGAGGCAAACCCCGTATCCGGCGTCCGCCAGCGGGGTCCATAGGTCTCGGTGAGGTAGCGCTCCGGATCATCCGGGATGGGCCATTGCCGTCCCTGAAAATCAGCCGTCCTGACATCGAAGGATGTGAACCGCCAGGCCACGTCTCCGGAAAGCCGGCCGAGCCCGCACTGAAGGCCACCATCGCACGGCTCATAAAGGAATATGTCGACGGCAATGGCCTGGAACGTCAGGGCGAAATACCGGTCGCCCGGACGGGCCCGTCGATCGAGCAGGAGGTCCGGATGTTCGCGGATGACGCGGGCGAGGTCCGGTCCGCCACTCTCGTCGGCAAGGACGCCGACATCGATATCCCGGTCGTGGACCAGCGGCGCGCCGCTGCGGTGGACTCCCAGCAATGTTCCGGCCGCCAGAAAATATCGGAGGCCTGCGGCGTCCAGGATCTCCGCGATCCCGCAAAGGGCGCGCGCCGCTGCGACAGGGCTGAACGCGGGCGGCGATGGGCTGGCGGAAAAGTCATGCTGCCCGAGAGACAGGGCAGACTGCTTGGACTTGAGCGCCGCGCGATAGTTACCGGTCTCGTAGAAGGCACGGGCCAACTGGTCATGGACTGCCCCCGCGTCCTCGAACTTCGCGGCATTGCGGCGAATGAGAGCGACCGCTTCGGGGCCGCGCCGGGCATCGAGCAGGGCCTTTGCGCAGTCTGCAAAATTGCGCGGACGGTTTTGCCCGCTGCCGCATAGGCGCAGGAGCGCATCAGCCGCGCGCTGGATAGCGCCAATCCGCTCATCCTCATCCGGTGTGATGTCGGCAAGGGATCCCCATGACTGCCAGGCATCGGGATGGCAGGCGACGCTCTGGCGAAAGGCGGCGAGGGCCGCTGGCCGGTCCATGAGGGCATGCAGGGCCAGGCCGCGTCCGTGGAGGGCGCGCCCATCGACCGGATTGAGGGAGAGAAGCTGATCGAACCACGCCAAAGCCAGATCTGGCGCGCCGGTGCGCAGGAAGGCCGCGCCGAGCGATTGCTGGACAGGGGCGTGCCCGGGGCGAAGGCGGTTCGCCGCCAGCAAAGGGGGCAGGGCGGCCTCAGATCGCCCGGCCGCAAGGTATTTCTGACCCGCCCGCAGGTAATGCTGCCAGGACCCGGGCGGGTATTGATAGGCCGGCAAGGATTGGGGGATGCCAGGCTTCATGGGAGGTTTTCCGGGGCAGGCCAGAAACGGGAGGCGCGCATCCTGCGGCATGGGAACGCCGATTCAGCTGCCTCTCGTCGCATCTCGTACCGCCAGCAGGCACGGGACAATTCCGGATCATGGACTCTTGCAGGGAACACTCTGTCCTCTCGTGCCGTATGGGGTCGCAATCGTATTCGGATGCAGAAGCGTGACGCGATCGGATCAAGCGCCGAGCTCCGGGAATCCTGCGTTAAGGCTCTCGCGTCACCCCGCGTCCATTCCCGCGGACGCGTAAAAAACATGTACATTTGAATACATACGCGTTAAACCATAAGTAGGAATATTATGCAACATTAAAGAGGAATTTGAAGGCAGTACGGGCAAGCCATACCCATGCCCATGCCCGCGACGTGCCGGAAGGGTCAGCCAGAAGCGGTTTCCTGAACAGGAAAGATGTCCATGCATGATTATAACGGGTCTGCCGTCCTCCATGCCATCCGCCTGATTTCGGCGACCGTGACGAGTGCCGAGACTATCGAAGCCCTTGCCGTCTTCATTGAAGCCTATGGCTTCGAGAAAATATTCCTCGGCCAGCTCGTCAATCCGATGAATGTTCCGCTGAAGGACATACTTTACCTCTCCAACTGGCCTGAGGAACTCAAGGCGGCCAGGCGCACCCGGGCTGCCATCCTTCACGATCCGATTGCCTTCTGCGCCGTGCGTTCGAAACGGCCTTTCAGCTGGGCCGAAGCGCGTGCCCATGCCACGCGGGCTGGCCGGCGCACCGTCGACATGGTGCATGATTACGGCATCACCCATGGCATGATGTTTCCCATGCATGCCCTCGAGAGCGTATCGGGGGGTGTCTCGCTGGGCGGCGGCGTCAAGCCTGACCTGTCGCCGACCGAGATCGCGGAACTCGAAATCGTCTGCCAGGTTGCCTATTATCATCTCGAAGCGATGCTGGGTCCCTTTCCTTATCAGAAAGTTGCCGAACTCACGCCCCGCGAGACCGAGTGCGTTCAGTTCGCAGCCGCCGGCAAGTCCAATTGGGAGATTGCCCAAATCCTGGGGATCCAGGAGGACACGGTCAAAAAGACATTGCGGCGGGCACGGGACAAGCTTGATGCCGTGAACCGGGCGCACCTGGTCGCAAGCGCTATCGCCCGCCACCAGATTCTGCCCTGACCAGTCCCCTAAAGGGGACATTACCCGCACGCGCATCCGCGACATGCTCCTCATGCCCAAGGAGGAGTAGAGCGCATGTTCAAGATCATCACACCGGACAACTGCCATCAGCATTCAGACCTCATCGATGAGATGCACAAGATGCGCTACCGCATCGTGGTCGGCGAATGGGGGTGGGACATACCGGGCATCGAACCGGGCTATGACAAGGACCAGTTCGATACCGCCGACACTGTCTACGTCATCGCCCTGACGGCCGCAGGCGAGGTTGCCGGCACGTCTCGACTCAACCCGACCGTCGGGCCGCATATGTTGAGCGAACTCTTTGCCGACTATTGCGATCTCCAGCCCTATCCGGTCGGCCGCGATGTCTGGGAGTGTTCCCGGTTCGTGACGGACCGGTCCCTGGCAACCGATCCGGTCGACGCTTTCCGCGTCCGGTGCCGCCTCGGTCTCGGCCTGACAGCCTATTGCCTGGACAATCACATATCCCGGCTCAGCTGGCTGACGCACCAGAAATTCTTCAACCTGGTCCAACGGGTCTGGCAAACCGAGCCCCTCGGTCTTCCGAAGCGGGAAGGAGACAACTGGGCCTGGATACCTGCCGTGTCGACCATCGACGAGGCGACGTTCGACCGCCAGCTTGACCGCTATCGCAATGCCGAAGCGATCGTCGCGGCAAATGGTGCGGCACGGTCAGAGGCCCGGCGGGGCAAGGTCGCATGAGCCCCAGCATGCGCGGCAGGATAAGCGACGCCGAGCAGTCGGCTTTCAACCGGGATGGTGTCATTTGCCTGAGGAATGTCCTGACAGGCGCAGAGGTCGACCAGCTGCGACACGCCGTTGCAGGACAGATGAACCGGCTCGGCCACTCGCCGACAGGCTATGATTTCGAAGCGCTTGCAGGCCAGGTCTGGGACCAGGGCCGGAGCGTCGATACCGGCGAGGCGGACCGTTTCGACATGCAGGCCATGAAGGCGCTCATCCGGTCCGACGCCGCGGCGCGACCATTGCTGGAGGCGGACCCGTCAGCCGAAACCGGCCTCTTCTTCTATGATGTCGCAGCCTGGAGGCATGATCGCGGGGTCCGGAAGGTGGCCTTCGACTCGGCCCTCCCGCAAATTGCCGCCAGCCTGCTCGATGCGCGCTACCTGAATTTCTGGGAAGACACGACCTTTGTGAAGGCGCCCCATACGCGCCAGAAGACAGCCTTTCACCAGGATCTCGCCTATTTCCAGATCGAGGGCGACCAATGCGTGATCGTCTGGATCCCGCTTGACGGTGCAAGCCTGGACAATGGCGTCACCCAATATGTCAGAGGCTCGCACAAGTGGGGCCAGGTCTTCGCGCCGAACGTGTTCGTGTCCCAGACACCTTTCCAATCTTCTCCTGAAGATCGCTGTCCGGACATAGAATCCGCGCCGGGGGACTATGACATTGTCTCCTTCGCGGTGGAGCCCGGGGATGTCATCATCCATCATGTGATGACGGTCCACGGCGCCGGCGGCAACATGTCCGATAGCTGGCGCCGTGCGGTATCGTTTCGCTATTGCGGAGACCAGGTCCGGTACCTGAACCGGAAAGGCGCCATCGCCCAGGTCGGGGTCACGCATGATCTTAACGATGGCGACCGGCTCTTTTCGGCTGACTATCCAGTTGTCTGGCCCAAACCCTGGCCCGGATTCAGTCTCGCCGAGGCGTTTGACGCCCTGGATGGCGACCGGGCCGGCAAGGCGTGAGGGGCAGGTGCCTCCCGGACAGGTCTCCGGGCCAGCGATCAGCTCAGGCAGAAGATGCGCCTGTTCCTGCTCGCTCGGGAACAGCTTTTTTGTCTCGCCGTACCCGGAAGGACGTGTATTCTGTGACTGGAGGCAGCATTCAGGCCTGGTCTGAATGACATCTGGTCTGCGTCCAGAAGGTCCGGGGTAAGCGCTTGAAGAAACCCAAGCCAACAGGAAAAGCAGCACGGGCCGTGACAGATGTCGACCGCCTTGTGGGGGAGAATGTGCGCCGGTTCAGGAAGGCCCGGGGAATGACGCTCGCCGAGCTCAGTCTCGGGCTCGGCATCAGTCATCAGCAACTCCAGAAGTACGAGACGGGCATGAACCGTCTGAGTGCCGGCATCATTATGGATGTGGCGAAACGGCTCGATGTTTCGTTGACCGAGCTGTTCGAGACGGGCGTCACCAAACAGGGTCGCTCGCGCTCTGCGGCCGACACATCCCGGCGGATGTGCCAGGCCATTGTGAACCAGACAGACTCCCTGGCAAAACTCGAACTGATGGCCCGGATTCTCAAAGTCATTCACGACAGCCCACTGAAATGATCAAACGCGATCTTGAAAGAGATGGTTTCAGCCGGGCGCGTGCCGCTGATGTGCTGAATAATGTCCAACGCGCGAGGGTTATGCGAAGTACGGTTATCCCAGTCCAAGGATCGACACCTGGCCGGGTTTAATCTTGTTCGCCAAACCCGGGCACCGGTCGTGCATCCGCCTCAGCAGGTGTCGTCGCTTCATCATTTGCGCGGATGTCGTCCAGCAGCCATTTCATTTCCCTGATCTCGCGACGCTGGGCTTCGATGATGCTGTCGGCCAGTTCGCGAACACGCATATCGTCGATATTAGCGCGCTCACTGGTGAGGATCGCGATCGAGTGGTGGGGGATCATGGCGCTCATCCAGGATTCGTCCCCAATGGTCGCCTGGCTCCGGACCAGGAACAATGCGAGGATGAACACCGCCGCGCTTCCGGTGAAGATGCCGATGTTGGCGCGCCGATTGGTGTGTATGCCGAGCATGAAGGCGAGCATGATGGCCGCCATTGCCGCGCCCATGAGGAAGGCCATGTAAAAACGGGTCTCGCTCCAGAAAACGTGTCGCCATTCGTATGTATTGAGATACATGAGGCCCAGCATCACGACTGTTGATGTTGCGATCATGGCGCCGAATTTCGTGTAATTATTCATTCGCTTTTCTTCTCCCGGAGTTTACGTGTGGGGCCATGCTGGCCAAACGCCTGTGCGCTCTGGGGGGTTCCCTGCGGTTCCCGACACAAGTGAGCAGGACACCTTGCCTTAAGCTCTGCCAGGCCGTCGGCCTGGACGTGGCCGGGACAGAGATTGAATCACTTGAAGATCAGACGGTCTTGAGTGTTCGTCGCTTCGACCGTCTATGGGACCGGGAGGACCTCTTCCACCGGCAGCCTAGCTGACAATCAACGAGGTGATCGAGATATCGGCGGATACATGCGGCACAGTATTTGTCGATACGACTCGTGACGATACCGCCTTGAGGGCTTCATACGCATCACCGGCAAACAGTGCATGGACCACGACGCAGACGGGTCTGGGAAAGCCTGTCGTTTCGAAATGGCGTGCTGCTTCAATCATGGTACGACCCGACGAAGCGATGTCGTCGACCAGAACAGGTTGGTAGCCGGTCCAGTTCTCGAGACCCGGTGCCGTGACTTCGACATTTCGGTCACCGTGGCGGATTTTCGAAAGCACAAGGTGAGGCGCGCCAATCCGTCCGGCAACATCGGAGACCCATTGCGCGCTTTCAGAGTCAGGCCCGATGATGAGTGGGTTTTCGACATGTGTCTTGATCCAGTCGGCGAGCGCTGGAGCGGCGTGAACGACTTTCGTCTTGATCGAAAAAACCTCGTCCAGATCATGAATGCGGTGCAAATGCGGGTCGACTGTCACAACGCGGTCGAACGCCCCGGACAGCAGTCTTGCAAAGTGCCGCGAGGAAACCGATTCACCATCAGAGAATCGCTTGTCCTGGCGCATGTAGGCGAGATAGGGCGCAATCAGCCCGACTGACGTTGCACCAAGTTCGCGTGCTGTATAGGCCGCGAACAGGAGTCCCGGCAATTGTGGATCGGGGCGGGCCAGTGTGCAGACCAGTTCTACGGATTTACCCGCCACATCCGAGGCAATCCGGACATAGGTCTCCTGATCCGGAAACCGGCGCAATTCCAGCTCACCGAGCGCGCTGTTCGTGATCTCAGCGAGTTGCGCAGCCATCGCTTCGTTTCCGGGAAGCGGAATGTAAATCGTCATGGATCAGTCCTCGATGGTGAACATGTCGGCGTTGGAGATGGCATAGGCCATCGCATAAGCGATCTCTCCTGGCGCCTCTGCATGGATCGTCACAACCGGCTCGCCGAATGCAACCTCATCGCCAAGGCGTTTGTGGAGTATCAGCCCTGCCGCTGGCCGTGCCGGAGCTCCGGCAAGTTTGGCGAGCCGAGACAGTTTGCGATTGTCAATCGCCGACAGCCTACCGGCCCGGATTGCCGTGACGGGGGCTGTTTGTTGTGCCCCAGGCGGTTCGCGCATTCCGCCCTGAGCAGTGCAAATTGCCTGAAATTTCGTCCAGGCGGAGCCGTTGTCCAAGGCCTCGCGGGCGAGCGCAACGCCTGTTCCTGGTACAGCCGTGCCAGCGAGTTCCAGGGCTGTGCCGGCGAGCGATATTGCGCGTTCGCGAAGATCGGGCGGTGCATTCTGGCTCCTTTGCAGGACATGCAGCACGTCCCGGGCTTCGAGCGCGGGTCCGATGCCCCGGCCAACCGGTTGGAGTCCATCGCTGAATACACACCTGGTCTTCAGGCCAAATTCGCCCGCAACGATCGTCATGTGCTGGGCGAGCGCCCGGGCATCAGACTGACTGCGCAGCTTTACGGTCGGCCCGACGGGAAGATCCAGAACCACATGGGTTGCACCGGCGGCGATCTTCTTTGACAGGACTGATGCGATGAGCTGGCCTTCCGCGTCAATGTCGAGGGCGCGTTCGATGCGGATCAGAATGTCATCGGCCGGGCTGAGCCGCACGGCGCCGCCCCAGGCCAGGCATCCGCCCTCCGCATCGACCACCCGCCTGATCTCAGACAGCGAGAGGTCGACGGGTGTGAGCGTTTCCATCGTGTCGGCCGTCCCGGCAGGCGACGTGATCGCCCGTGAAGACGTCTTCGGAATGATCAGGCCAAGGCTGGCCAGGATAGCGACAACGATGGGCGTTGTGCGGTTGCCAGGCAGGCCGCCAATGCAATGCTTGTCCAGGACCATCTCCCGGTCCCAGTCGAGCTGCTCGCCCACCTTGACCATGGCTCCGGTCAGGGATGTCATTTCGTGAATATCGAGAGGCAGGGTCGAGCAGGTCGAGACAAAGGCGGCCAGATGCACATCGGAATACAATCCTGCTGCGACATCAGTGATGATGCGGTCAAAGGCGTCGCCTGGCAGGCGCTTGCCCGTCATGCGCTGGCGGACATCGGAGAGCGAGGGTAGCGTCGGGGCATGGCTGACTTTGAGGGCCGAGCCCGGCTCCGCGCCGAGCCGTTTCCAGGCCGCTTCTGAGAGTCCCGCTTCGGTAAGGGCGAGCCACTCATCTTCAATCTGGTGCAGAGTCGCGATTACTTCCGTCTCGCCACAACTAACCAGCACCCGTGAGCGCGAGGTCAGGCCTTCTGAGCGGCAAACCGGGCAGTCGGTCCGCATCAGGATAATCGCATCATCCTGGGTATGCCATTTGAGTCGCCGGGCGGTCAGTTGACCGGGGTGTTGTGAGCGGTTGTCGCGCCCCATCACATGTTTCCGCCCAGATCATAGGTTTTCTCGCTCTCGACGACGTCGCTGCGCCAACCAAGCTCATCCTGCATGCGCGCGCTCAGCGCATCTGACGCGTCCGGTTCGCCGTGAACAACAAAGGCGCGTGTCGGGCGCGTTTCAAACCCGTCAAGCCAGGTCATCAGTTCATCCGCGTCAGCATGGGCTGACAGGGCGGGCAGATTGGCGATCTCCGCGCCGATATGAACATCTTGGCCGAACATCTTGACCGTGCTCGCACCTTTGAGAATCCTGTCGCCCCGCGTTCCGGCAGCCTGATATCCGGCAAACAGGATCGTGTTCTTCCGGTCTCCGCCGAAGGCCTGAATATGGTGCAGCACGCGTCCGCCCGTCACCATCCCGCTTGCCGCGATCACGACTTTTGGCATCTGGTCCTGGGTGATCGCCTTGGACGCTTCGACATCTCGGGCATAGGTCGCGATCGAACAGGTTTCTCTACAAACCTGCGGTGGAAATCTGTGGTCCTCGAGATGCGCGCAGAGCAGTTCTGTCGCGTTGATCGCCATCGGACTGTCCAGATAGATTGCAACATTCTGGAACTGACCCGCCTTTTTGAGCATCCAGATGTGGTAGAGGATAAGCTGGGTGCGCCCGACGGCGAAAGCCGGAATAATGATCGTGCCACCGCGTCTGACTGTACGATCGATCACTTCGCCCAATTGTACCATGGGATCGACCTTTGGGTGAGTGCGATCACCATAGGTTGACTCCACGACGACATAGTCAGCTTTTCGCACGGGCTCGGGATCGAACATGAATGGATCGCCGTAGCGTCCGAGGTCCCCGGAAAAGACGATGGTTTTGCCGCCCCAGCGCACCTCGACTGTTGATGCACCAAGAATATGGCCGGCCCGCCGCAAATGGATATCGGCGCCGATGGCGAGATGAATGTCCTGATGAAACTCTATCGGCGTGAGCAGCTCTATGGCCGCCTCGGCATCGGCGATCGTATAAAGCGGTTTGGCTGGAGTGTGCCGGGTATAGCGGTACCGGTTGGCTCGCTCGGCGTCGCGCTCTGAAATATAGGCGCTATCACGTAGCAGGATTCCGCAAAGGTCCTTGGTCGCGCTCGAACAGAAGACCGGTCCACGATAACCTTCCCGGACCAGTTTCGGCAGGTATCCGCTATGATCAATATGAGCGTGGGTGAGTACGATCGCGTCAATCGATGCCGGATCGACTGGAAATGGCGCCCAGTTGCGTTCGCGCAAAGCCTTGTAACCCTGAAAAAGGCCGCAATCGATCAGAAGGCGCTGGCCGTTGCATTCGAGGAGATGGCGTGAACCGGTAACGGTTCCTGCGCCGCCAAGGCTGGTCAGGGTAAGGGTCATAGTTCGGTCTCCTCGCGGTGAATGGGTTTTGCATGTGTCAGCACAGACGGTTTGCCGGATCCTTCAATGGCCCGGCGCTCATCTGCAGACAGAAGGTCTGAGGGTAATTCTTTCAGAACGGTCATGGCAGCATCAACGGCGTGAGCCCAGGTGCAGTGATTGGCGAATAGCATGCCATGCACATCCAGAGTCCCGCCGCGCGAGATATAGCCCAGCGCGCGCATTTGATCCGGACCGCCGTCGATTCGCCGAAGGATGCCGGTCATCGGCTCCTGCCTGGTATGGGTCAGAAGTACACGTGGCAGCCCGACCGGAAACAGGGTGTGAAGCGTTTCGTCCGTTGCCGTGAAAGCGCGTTCCAGCGGGTCGCGCCCGGCGCGAAACTTGCCAGGCTCCAGGATAAGGGTGACGCAGCATGGCAGGCCGCGATCGGTCAGGCGCCGATGTGCGGCGAGGGCTTCCTGCGCCTGATAGGCGCCGATCGCGACCAGCTGGACACGCGCCGCTGTGACATCTCCGGCAATGTGAATTGCCCCGATATCCAGGGCAGCTGCAGCTTCTTCCTGAGACAGGATATCCGGGACATCTCGTTTCGGTGTCACGAGACAGGCGATTTCGCCATGTCCGCGATAGACGACGCGCAGGGCCTGCGCAGCGCTGCTTGCGTCGACCGGAAAGATCACACGGGCAGTCTCCGACATTTCACCAAGCAAGGCTTCGGGCAGGGTCGGATCCTGATGGGATTGCTCATTCTTGGCATTCTCCCAGGTATGCGAGGTTGCAATCAGCGGGACGCTGATCCAACCCGGAGACTGACCAAGCTCTTTCTGGTGGCGGGCAAAGATGATCTCCTGGCGCAGCGCGCCCAGCATCTTCATCGCAAAGGCTTCATAGCTGACGGCAAGATTGAGCCCGCCCTTGTTTCCCAAGACCGCTGCAATTACCGCCTCTTCATTCAGGGCCGTAATGACACTGCCATTGACAGCCTCCGGCGTGTCAGGCTCTGGCGCGTTGACCCTGTGCTTCAGCATTTCAAGCGTTAGCGGCATATGATTTGATCGCAGCTCATCCGGGTTTGCAACGCGGACCCGCAAGCGTGGATTGGCGCGGACAATATCAGTGAAACAGCGGTCGATTGCGTCCATGGCGCAATTCGGGGCAGGGCTGTGCTCTGAAATCGATGCAGGCGCGGGCAGGTCCGGGCTGGCTACATTGCGAACAGCAAGCGCGTTGTGGCTTTCAAGGGGACGGTTTTGCGCTGTGTGGACACTCAGGGTCCGGACAGCATCATCCAGGACTTCCGGCGGGGTGAAGAGTGTCCGTGCGCCTGCGTTGAAAGTCTCTCGTGCCGAAGCGTTCTCGTGTGGATGACCGTCGAGCGGAAGATTGTGCGCCCTGTTGCTGCCAGCCCCGGGAAAACCAAATCCTTTGATGCAAGGCGCGATCAGATAGGGCAGTCGCGCAGGGTAGGGGCCGTCGGTTTCGACCAGTTTTGCGAGCCGCGCCTCAGCCTCCAAAATGCCCCAGGCGTAAGACAGTGGATCATGGCCATCCACGATGATTGGGTCGAACCCGCTCAGCTCAAGATGTTTGACCAGCCAATCAAGCCCGCCCTCCTGGCTGATCTCCGTGCGCTGTTCGATCCGGCGGCCGTTCAGCACCATGACGGGTATGGCGAAGCCGCTGTCGCTGGCCCGCCACCAGCGCGGCGCCCAGTCGGACCCACGCTGCTCTTCAAACGCCCCGTCGCTCAGAAAGGCGACAAGGCGCTCGCCCGGCAAAGGCATGTGGACATACTGGAGACTGGCAAAGCCAAGATACCCGCCCTCTGACAGCCCGCCGGCCGTATTCGGGTTGACGTGACTACCCAGCGGAACACCAGGGCGGCCATCAGGGGTGATCGCATAACTGTAAAAGTCGCGGGCGAGCGCGTTCAGCCCGGCTTCGCTACGATCATAGCGACCACGCTGCGTCGCTGACACGTCACCTGTCAGCGCGTTGATGGCTTCGATGGCGGCAACGCAGTGACCCTGCCCAAGGGTCCAGGCGCGCGTATGGCCACTCAGTGCATTGGCGGCGAGATAGCCTGCAAACGCAACCGCCATGTTGAGCGATCCGCCCATATGCCCTTCAGGCGTTTGCTTGAAATCCTCGGCCTCCAGCGCCGCGCCAGTGAGGTCAAAACGACGCGCATATGACATGTGTGCGATGAGCCACATTGCCGCATTCGCGAGCCTGTCTGTTGCGGAGAATATGTCCGGCACGTCAGCGGGAGTCAGCGCCAGGTCTCCGCGCTCGGCAGCTTGCAAAATACTCTGAAGCCGTTGCTGCGTCTCTCTGGTATGGACAATCACGCCATATCCGCTGGGCCAGTGTGCTGTCATGATCGCAGATATCCCCTTGCCAGTTCGCGCGTCAGAAATGAGGTGAACGGTTTTGATACGGCGCGTGGCGGTCAAACCCTCAGGATCAGGCCGACGCGAAATGAACGCAGCTTCCCCGCGCCTGGACCGGCGCCTATAAGCAGGAAACGGGTTGCATCTGCAGACGCAGATCATCGCCCAGAAAGGATTCGCCATGAGGTGCGATGAGACCTGCGAACTTGACGGCGCCACCGACCTGATCGCCCTCAACCAGTCCTGCTTTTGTATGACGCTTGGCAGGGCGGAACTTGATGCAGCTATTTTGGAGCATGCCGGCAATCATGAACTCGGCGCGCTGCTGGCCGCGCGGCCAAACCTGTTCGCCGCTACCGCTGTGTTCGTCTCGCCTGCAGACCTGGCCGCAATGCAAGCCCAGGTGGCGGCAATTGAAGCGGTTGCCGCACTTGCGCCGTTTCAGGACGCGGCGCTGGCTCGGTCAGGCGACAGGATTACCGGCGTTCAGACGGGCACGCGCGGTCTGTTCATGGGGTATGATTTTCACATCTCTGAAGACGGGCCGAAGCTCATTGAGGTCAACACAAATGCGGGTGGGGCTTTCCTGGTCAGCGCGCTCCAGCGTGCCGTCGCAGAACATGCAATGGCTTGCGGGGATGCGCGCCTCACAAGTTCAGACGCGATCGATACACGCCTGGCGGAGAGTTTCATCGCAGAATGGCAGGCGGCAGGTCGAGAAGGCCGCCCGGACACGGTGGCGATCGTCGATGAGGATGCCTCAGAGCAATACCTCTATCCAGACATGTTGCTCGCCCGGGATTTACTGACGCGCAATGGCATCGAAACCCTGATCCTTGGCCCCGAGGCGCTGACTTTCGAGAATGGTGTTCTGACCTCCGGCGGCAGGACGATCGACATGGTCTATAACAGGCTCACGGATTTTGATCTGTCTGAGCCAGGAAACGCTCACTTGCGCGCTGCACTTCTGGAGGACGCAGCGATCGTCAGTCCGGCGCCCCGCCATCACGCGCTCTATGCCGACAAGCAGAACCTGATCTGGCTTAGCGATGCAGATCTGCTTGAGTCCTGGAGCGCCGATGCGGTTCATCGCGCGGCGCTTTCGAAGATTCCCGGTACGCGGCGCGTCACAGAAGCTGTCGCCGACGAACTCTGGACCGATCGACGCGGATATTTCTTCAAACCCGCCGCTGGCTTCGGCAGCCGGGCGACTTATCGCGGTGACAAGCTGACGAAACGGGTCTGGGCGGATATTCTGGCTGGAAACTATATTGCCCAGGCGCTGATCGCGCCGACAATGCGAGCTGTCACTGTGGCTGGCGAGCGCATAACGCTCAAATATGATGTTCGGCTATATACCTATGCTGGGGAAACTCTGCTACTGGCTGCACGCGTTTACCAGGGACAGACGACAAATTTCCGGACGAGCGGCGGCGGATTTGCGCCAGTCTATCAGTTCTGATCTTTTGGTTTCGGATTGTCGCTTCTCAGGACGCGGCTACGAACGGCGAAGAGCGTCCAAAACCAAGCCGCTTCGCCTTCACCGGTGCCCCGCGACTTAACCGATCCAAAATCTCGGCACGTTACGCCGCCGAACATTATGTCCTCTGGCGTTGCTTCATGGCTTTCACTCCAGTTCTGCCTAAAACTTAAGTGTTGCGCCGTCCGATTGAACTCGCAACCAAACGCAGTCGTAAAACAGACAGTCGCAGCCTAACTAGCCACGGGCAGCAAAAGGCCAATATGGAAACTCAACGGTCCGAAACACGCCTTATTTTAAATCGCCCCCGCTAAGCGTGAGTATCGTAGCCTGTGATTGCCATATCCAGGAAAATCGCGGCATGTAGCCCACAATACATCACAGTAGAAAGTTTGAAACTCTTCCATAAAGGCCCGCACCATTCGATGCGAGCCGTCGTTTGGATCTGCGGATGCGCGCCTTGTTCGGCTTTGGCCGAGCAAGAGGTCACTTCCGAGCGGCGTCAGAACATTGTCCGCAGGCCAATTTTGAAAACAGTGTCATCATCGCTGCCTGTCGCGGCGCGTTGAAAGTCAGCCGTTTCCCCATAGGCTTTCTGATAAGCAAGCTCGACATACGGAGCGAGTTCTCGGGTGAACTCATAGCGCAGCTGGGCACTGAATTCAGCTGTCGAAAGGCCCGATCCGATTTGCCTAGACCGGTCGCGTTCTGCAAAGAAATCGAACGCCACACCGGGTTTAAGGATCAGACGCTGGGTAAACAGGAGTTCTCCTGTCGCGTCGAACCTTGCACTGACTTCTCCGCTTGAGGATACAAAGGCGGCTGCATCGACTTCGAAGAAGTAGGGGGCAAGCCCTTGCAGGCCGATAACACCATATGTCTCTCCTTTGGGCTCAAGATCGTAACGCACGCCAACCTGCGCATCCCAGAACCTGGAAATATTGCGCGAATAGAGGGCTTGTATCTCGGCGTCCTCAAAGTTTCCGTCGGTCAACGCGCCTTCGCTCTTCCACCAGAATCGATTGTAGTCGCCACCGATCCAGCCTTGGGCATCCCAGGCACCGACTGTTTCATTGTCGATTTCGGCGATGTCAGCTTCCATGAGGGTGTAATTGTAAACCGGATCGCCTTCGGCTGCGAAGGCAGGCGAGGCGGGCGCAGTAGCCAACACGCCTGCAAGCAGGAATATGTATTTCATTTGTCTTATCCTTGTTGGGTGGGAGCTATTGCGGGCCGCCAATGACGGTGACCTTCCGGAACATACCCGTCGCAGCGTGCTGCAGTATGTGGCAGTGAAAGGCCCATGACCCGGTCGCATCGACCGTTACGTCGGCGGAAATCGTTTCCCCGGGCCTGATCGTGATAGTGTGCTTGCGCGGGGCCATATCGCCTTCGCCATTGACCAGATCCATCCACAATCCGTGCAGGTGCATCGGGTGCTCCATCATAGTTTCATTCTTGAACGTGATGCGAACCCGCTCGCCATAATTGAGCTCGAGTGGGCCAGCATCGCCGAACTTCACGTCATCGATGGACCAGACGTATCGCTCCATGTTGCCCGTCAATCGCAATTCGATCTCGCGGTCGGGCGCACGGCGGTCCGTATAGGGTGTGAGTGCACGAAGATCGGCATAGCTGAGGACTATCGGTCCAGTTTCCATCGCCGACATGCTGCCGTATCCGGCATGATCGTCCGCGCTCATGCCCATTGCCATGCCCTCCATGCCCGTTTCGGCACTTTTGGGTTTGTCGTTCGTGATACCATGGTCACCGTGACTGCCGCCCATCGCAGTCATGGTTAGTTCTGGGCGCGGTCCAAGTTCAGGAATCGCCGCTTCGGCACCGGGCGTTTCGCTGATCGTGCCCCTTGCATAGCCTGAGCGGTCCTTGGCAGCCGCAAAAATCGTATAAGACTTGCCTGCTTCCGGTTCGACAATGACATCAAATGTCTCTGCAATGGCGATCGGGAACTCATCCACAGAAATGGGCTCGATATTCTGACCATCGGCCTGCACAACGGTCATCTTCAGCCCCGGAATTTTGACGTCAAAATAGGTCATGGCCGCTGCATTGATGAACCGGAGGCGGATCTTTTCGCCGGGCTCGAACAGCGCGTTCCAATTATCCTGAGGCGTTTCGCCGTTCACAAGGAATGTATAGCCGGTAATGTCGACGATATCGCTCGGGTCCATGCGCATCCGGCCCCAAGCCAGACGCTCTTTAATGACGTTAGTCTTCTGGGCCCCATCCGCATTCCTCCAATCACGCCAGAGGTCGAAGACAGTCCGCCGATTGTAATTGTAATAATTCGACCGCTTCTTGAGATTTGCGAGCGCTTTATAGGGACTGTCATTCAGCCAGTCAGACAGGATTACGACATGCTCACGGTCATACTGGAAGGGCTCCGGTGCGGCAGGTTCGATAATGATCGGTGCAAAAACGCCCTCTTGTTCCTGAAGTGCGGAGTGACCGTGATACCAATAAGTGCCCGATTGTTTGGCCGTGAAATGATACGTATAAGTCTCGCCAGGCGCGATGCCATCAAAACTGATACCTGGCACCCCGTCCATCTTGGCGTTCAGTATGATTCCGTGCCAGTGGAGGGACGTATCGACAGCCAGCGTATTGGTGACGTTGATCGTGACATCTTCGCCTTCATGCAGACGCAGCAAAGGGCCGGGGCTGGCCCCATTGATACTAACACCTGTCAGCGTCTTGCCCTCGACCGTACGTTCGAACTGATCGATTTTGAGATCGTAGACATCGGCCAGAGCGGCTGACGCACTGAGCGTGCTGGTGACGATTAACAGTCCCGCGAGTTTAAGACGCATGAGGTTCTCCTTTGAGCATGTAGCGTTTCGAATCAACGGAACGCTATTCAATGTCGGTTACGCCGGGCAGTTGTCGGCCCCTCAATTTCGGCGCAGGTATTGCGTGCGACAAAGTTGCAAGAATTTTAGGCCCGAGAAATCCGGTGCACGAGGGCGAACGCCGGCAAGGGCAGGATTGTCCATTGCAGGAGTGGGGCAAGGCCCGTTCCAAACGGCGGCACGAGCGGCATGATATCGCGGTAAGCCCAGCTGCCACGTATCGATACATTTTGCCATTCACTGAACACGGTATAGGCGACCCCGAACGCGGTTGTTGCGAGCGCCGTCGCCCAAAATCTTCGATGCGAGCATGGCCCGCGCCCGACCAGCACATATGCCAGCGTAAGTGAGACGGCCGCGATCATCACGTCGCCAATTGTGCAGTGGCTTATGGCGTAGATCTGCGCGCGAAACGACCCCTCGAGCCAAATCTGATAGAGCGGAAACTGCGCGATTTCCCAGACGGTATTGAAACCGGCCATTAATAACAGGTAAACGCCCGCTGTGCGCCATCGAGAGGCCGCGGCTTGAATATTCATCACCATGGGATCAGGCTATCGCAGATTGAGGAATGATCCCAGTGTGCTGAACGATCTTACCTGTTCAGATGTATCCAGCAGTGGGTCAATTGCAGTTTCTCTTGATCGGACCTAGAGCATGTCTGATTCAGTTCTTGAGAACAAAATGCGAGCGGAACGTACCATGCAATACGCAATAATACCTACAAATTGCACTTTCCTGAATCTTTTTTGAGGGCTCCGCTCAGGCGGAACGTACCAAGCAATACGCAATGATACCTAACGTTTGTGATATGAGGTGAATACATGTCCAAAGATCTCGACCAATTGCTCGCTCGGCTTAAATCGGATCCGATCGACAGGGATCTGCGCAATCTTGAGCCTCAGGTCTGGGACCGTATAGATGCCCGCCAGAAAGGCGTGTTCGCAGTGCTTCCCGCTTCGCTGCCTGCCAGCGGCGGGTTGATGGCCGCGCCCCTGATGAGCCGTATTGGCGCGATGACACTCGCGGTCGCGATTGGACTTTCTGTCGGTATATTGGTCGCCCCATCGGGCCCGCCAGCCGCTGAATTTGAAGTTTTTTCGACGCAGGCACCGTTTGCGCCATCGGCTCTCCTGGGATAATCACAGGCGGATGAAGCTGGAACACTGGATCATCGTCGCCTTCATCGCCCTGTGCGCGGGCATGACGGGAGTATTTTTGTCGGGACATCTTAATAACGCCCGTCCGTCCAACTCAGCGGCGGGACTGCATGATCTGGTCCATCACGACCTGAACCTGAGCAAGGATCAGGAAGTGAAGCTGGAAGTGACTGAAGAGAGGTTTGCGATCCATAAATCCCAACTTGAGGCCCGGCTCAAGGGGGCAAATCGGGCACTCGCAGAGGCGATCAGCGCAGACAAGACAAACTCGCCGAGGGTTCAGGCGGCGATCGAGGAGTTTCATCAGGCAATGGGGGAATTGCAAAAATTGACCATCGAACATGTATTTGAAATGCGAGAACTGCTTACAGAGGAGCAGGCGGCAGTCTTCGATGCAGAAGTCGTTCGGGCACTGACGGGGGACTAGGCTTAGCCAGGTGCATGAAACCGAGCGAAACGACGCGGAGCTTGCTCTAGCCGCAGCAGGGGGCGACGAGCGCGCCTTCACCGAACTCATGCGCCGGTATAAAGAACCTCTCTATCGCTACATACATCGTTGCATGCAGGGGAGTGACGACGCTTATGACGTGCTGCAGGATGCATTCGCGGCTGCCTGGAGCGGTCTGGCCCGTTACGACCCTTCGCGTAAATTCTCGACATGGCTCTACCATATCGCGCTCAACAAGGTGCGCGATCATGGTCGTAAACGCGCTGTGCGCAGCTTCTTCTTTACCGCCGCGCCGCTTGATGGGCCTGATCGCCCCGACATCGCCGACCCTTCGCAAAATATTTCGGAGGAATATGAACGTCGTGACGAGCTGGCAAGGGTAAGTGCCCTGATTGACGCGCTTCCGGGAAAGCTGAAACAGGCTTTCACGCTGCAGGTTCTGCAGGACTTGCCCCAGAGCGAAGTCGCCGACATCCTGGGTGTATCGGTCAAGACCGTTGAGACACGCGTTTATCGCGCCCGGAAGAGTCTTCAGAGCCAGGTCAATGCCGATAATTAGGACGCAGGCGGTGTCAAAGCAGAGCGGGATCGCGATTTTCGCGGACGCGAAGCGAGGTACACGCCAATCGCGGCGAAGATCACTCCACTTATGACGCTTGCGGTTAACGGCTCGCCGAAGAAGCCGGCACCCAGGCTGACGCCAATGATCGGGACCAGGAAACTGAAAGCGGCCGCCTTTGAAACATCAAGTGACTTGAGAGTGGTTTGCCAAAGCCAATAGGCCAGGGCCGTTCCGGGCAATGCGAGACCAAGCAGCGAAAAGATGAAAACGGGCGACCAGTTGATTGCCGAGGGTGTTTCAGTTGACAGTGCCAGAAATGTGAGTGGAAGCGCCCCAACAAGGAGTTGAAGGCCCATGGCCATGGCGGCATCGACTTCGACCGACAGCATCTTTATTGCAATATTGCCGATAGCGACACCGCTCGTTGCGAGAACGACAAAGCCAATGCCAAGTGCTGTAGAGGCGCCACCAGGCGCAAAAATGCGCGGGCCGGCGATAAGTACGACACCAATAATGCCAAGGACAAGGCCAAACCACGCCGCCGGGCCGAGCCGTTCGCGCAAGAACACGATCGCCAGCAGCGAAGCCAGCAGGGGCTGGAGGCTTTCTATCACCGTTGCGAGGCCTGGCGACAGGAAGTCGGCTGCATGAAACATCCCAAAATAGCCAAGAGCTGTCATGCTCAGGCCTGCCAGGATGATCCAGCCCCAGGCGGCGAGAGTGCCGGGCAGCGGCGCGCGCTTGAGCCCGGCAGCTGCGATCAGCACGGTGCCAGCGATGACGGCTCTCAGGGCGGCGAAGGTCAGATGTGGCGCGTCATCAAGCCCCAGCGTGATCAGTGGATAGCATGACGCCCACAGAACCATGACAATTGCGGCGAGCAAACGGGGGTCGAGCATGGTTTGCCTTTTGAATCATTGTGCATGGAGCTGCTTCTTGTCCTGAGGGTGCTGCTCGTGAGCTGCGTAATACGTAGCAACCGCCCAATACCCCTTGGGCGGCAATCTGAAAAAGAGGATGACATCAATGAAACCAATCTGGATTACCGCCGTCGCTCTATTCGCCTTGTCGCCCGCAGCACTTGCGCAGGACGGTCACACCTCACACGACCATGCCGTCAAGCTTGCGGTCGAAGCCCCGGCCGATACGGCGAAATCCTGCATGCCAGGGCAGGAGGGATCAAAGGATTGTATGGCCGGCATGAAGGAGACAATGGCTGATGGTCACATGATGGAACACGGTGAGAGCGCAGGTCACGAAATGGGCGGCGCCGCCATGGACTCCAAGATGGACCATGCCAGCATGATGGATCATGACAAGATGAACGCCGAAGACTGCCAGGCCAAGCATGAGGCTATGGGACACAACCCCGACGATTATTGTCCGATGATGCCTGATGGCAAGGACGCTGTTCAAACCGAATAGGGCGGATGCCTGGCGCCTGTAACGGGTGTCGCCGCCCTTGGCTCGGGACCTTCATTGTATTGCCCTCCCTTCCCCCTCAATGGAGGTCCGGAGCCAGAACCAGACCGATGGGTTGTATTCGGACAGGGCGAGAATGTGCTCCCCCGCCTTCTCGCTCTGGCTCCGCAGCGCTGTCGCGCGTCCCCCTATTACAGGCGACGCGCTGCGGAGCCTTACTCCGGCATGCAACCGAACACGCCGTCCGGGGTCAGATCAAGCGTCCATGAAAGACAAGGTGATGTCCCATGACAGATTTATCTTCTCCAGATAGCGAACGCCGCAACTTCATCTTCATTGCGACGGGAGCCTTTGCTTTCGGAGGGGCTGTCATGGCAGCCTGGCCCCTTGTCGACCAGATGAACCCGGCCGGCGATACACGGGCTTCGAGTTCGCTCGACGTGGATATTTCAAAATTGGAGGCAGGCAGTGAAATCCGGGTGCTGATCGGTGGCTTGCCCTGGTTCATCCGTCGCAGGACCGACGCGGAGATTGCTGCCGCACGCTCTGTGAACATTGAACGCCTCCGCGATCCTGAAACTGACGAGGCCCGGCTGCGCCCCAAACCCGACGGGACGCTAAACCCCTATATCCTGATCACATCTGGCGTTTGCACCCATCTTGGTTGCGTGCCGCTCGGACCGAATCAGGGAAATGTCGGCGAATATGGCGGCTGGTATTGCCCCTGTCATGGTTCTCAATACGACATTTCTGGAAGAATTCGGAAAGGCCCGGCACCACTCAATCTGCCTGTTCCAGACTACGTCTACGTGACCGACGACATCGTATCGATCTCGATCTGAGCAACAGCTTCGCTCTTGGGTCACTCTTTCAGAAGGACAATCGTCCTTCCACAAACCGGTCAGGGATACGGGCGTCGTTATGGCTTCTTCTGCGTCCCGCGAATTTGAAAAGAACCTGTCATGACTCAATATATAAGGGCCTATCTTGTCGGTGGCGGGGTCGGTTCTCTCGCCGCAGCAGCATTCATGATCCGCGACGGAGGCATGCATGGTGAAAACATCACGATTTTTGAAACCTTGACCCAGCTGGGAGGCAGCCTTGATGGCGCGGGAAATCCGGAGGACGGATACTCCATGCGGGGCGGCCGGATGCTGACGACCGACAATTACGAATGCACCTGGAATCTGTTCAAGACCGTTCCGTCACTCAGCGATCCGTCAAAGACGGTTTTTGATGAGATTCTGGAATTCAACAGCCGCATGAAAGCCCATTCAAAAGCGCGCCTGGTGGACCGTAACCGCGCGATCGTGGATGTCAGCTCGATGGGCTTCTCCATGAAAGATCGCATAGAGCTTTTGAAACTCACCGAAGCGAGTGAGGAAAAGCTCGGAACCAGCGTCATAACTGACTGGCTGTCACCGGAATTCTTCACGACGAATTTCTGGTATATGTGGCAAACGACGTTCGCCTTTCAACCTTGGCACAGCGCAATCGAGTTCAGGCGTTATCTGCACCGGTTCATGAAAGAGTTCTCCCGGATCGAGACCCTCGCTGGCGTGAAGCGGACAGTCTACAATCAGTACGACTCTCTTGTCCGGCCGCTGGTGCACTGGTTGCGGGAGAAGAATGTTCGCTTTCAGACTGACACGACCGTCACCGATTTCGAATTTGATGCTGATGCCGCCAAACTGACTGTCGTCGGCATCATGCTGAAACAGGCAGGCGAAGCGAAGCGCGTGGCAGTGGGAGAAAATGATCTCGTCATCTTTCAAAACGGATCAATGACCGATGCGTCGAGTATCGGCTCCATGACACGTGTGCCCACACCGCTCACAAAGGCGGATAGCGGCGGTTGGTCGCTCTGGGAAAAACTTGCTGATGGCAGGCCCGAGTTTGGCGATCCATCGGTGTTCAACTCAAGTATTCCTGAATCCTGCTGGGCGTCCTTCACTGTGACGCTCAAAGACACGGCCTTCTTTGAGCAGATGGAGGCGTTCTCCGGAAACAAGGCAGGTACAGGCGGGCTTGTGACTTTCAGGGATTCCAACTGGTTGATGTCGGTTGTACTGGCCTATCAACCGCACTTTGCAAACCAGCCTGATGATGTCCAGGTGTTTTGGGGCTATGCGCTTCATCCGGACCGTATCGGCGATTTCGTGGCGAAACCCATGTCAGCCTGTAGCGGTGAGGACATTCTTCGCGAACTTTGTGGCCACCTCAATTTCGACTTCGACAAAACATTTGCGGCCGCGAACTGCATCCCCTGCCGGATGCCGTACATCACCAGCATGTTCATGCCGCGGGCCCTGAGCGACAGGCCTCTTCCGGTGCCGAAGACGTCCGGAAACCTTGCGCTCGTCAGCCAGTTTGTCGAAGTGCCCGAGGATGTCGTCTTCACGGTTGAATATTCAGTGCGCGCGGCGCAAATGGCGGTCTATGAATTGCTCGATATTCAGCGCGAAGTTCCTCCCATCCGCCGCCATGACAAATCGATCAAGGTGAACATCGATGCAGTGATCAAGGCGTTCAAATAGGCTTTGTGAAAGCGGGTCACTCCGAGAGGAGCGTTATTTTGTTATCACAAAACGCCTGCTATCGGCAGTTTTACTTCCGGGCTTGATCGGTGTCCGGCACCTTCGATCGCTCCTTGACCGGGATATTGGCTCAAGTGGAGGCAGGCGCCGAGTACCTCAACTGAGGCCGAAGTTGACTCAGATTACCGTGTCAATGCGGTAGCCTGGGGCAAAGATGAGGCGAACTGTCGTGATTGTCCGTTCGTTGTTGCGGGTCGTCCGGTCAATGACGAACAAAGCCGCCCCCAATTCGCACCCGAGCAGGCCTGCCTCAAACGCGCCTGCAGATATGGCCGAAAAAGCAATGTCGCCTGCGGTGAACGGGACATGAGTGACGAGCCATTCATTGGGACTAAGGTGGGCAAAGTTGACCATATCGTCGGACGAAACCCAATCAGAACTGATCCAGCGATCCTCCACAACATAGGGTGTGTCATCTGCCGAATGAAGGCAGGCAATATGAATAACGTCGGTGCGTGGCTCCAAACCCATCAGAGCTGCGACGTGGGGGGGGGGCGTACTGCGCTCCGAAGAAATCAGGTCATATCCATACGCGCTTCCCCTGGCGATGATCTCGTTGCGGATCACGGGAATCGACATTGTCGCCTTACGCACCGGATGCATTGCGACGCGTGTGCCGGCCTTGCGCCGGCGATCAAGCAAACCGTCGTCTGCGAGGTTTTGCAGCGCGCGGTTCACTGTGGACCTGGCGCAGCCAAACTCCTGTGCCAGGTCGGCTTCATTGGGTATAAGTTCTCCGGGCTTCCATTGTCGCGAATGGATCCGGGAGAGCACTTCCTTGCGCACCGATTGCCAGTTTTGGAGCGTGTCACGCGTCATATTGCGTCTCCGAGTTCGCGCATGATTTCGCGGTAACGCCTGGTTATCTGGTCATGATCCCTGTGGTGTCCATTCTGCACCAGATGCCGACCTGCAGACCAGACATCCGTCACCAGACGATCATCACCGGCAAATATATAGCTGTCGAGCAGCGCATCCCCGGATCGGCTGCCCAGACAGGTACTTTCATCATCGAGCGCGACAAGGTCCGCCAGGACACCTTCCCGGATCTCTCCGCTATCTCGGCCGGCGGCGATCGCTGCGCCCTGATTGACAATTTCGAACAGGTGCCGACCAGTTGATAAGTGCGGCGTTGCCAGCGCCGCGCGGGAATGATCGCGGAGGCGCTGAGAATATTCCAGCGCGCGGAGTTCTTCGGTAAGCGATATGCGGATATTCGAATCCGAACCAATCGCCAGCGCGCCGCCGGCGCCGAGCCAGCCGGTTGCATTGAAGATACCATCTCCGAGACTGGCCTCTGTCACCGGGCAGATACCAGCCACGGCGCCGGTCCGGGCGAGCCTTTCGGTTTCTTCGGCTTGCATCTGGATGCAGTGGATGAGGCACCATCTGGGTCCTGCATTACAATTGTCCAGGAACCAGGTTACGGGGCGTGCGCCGTAGCGGGCGATCACTTCATCGACTTCGGCCTGTTGTTCCGACAGATGCATGTGGATGGGCCCGTCGCCCGCCAGTCGCTCGACCGACTGAATGTCCTCGGCGGCCACGGCTCGCAGGCTGTGGGGCGCTACGCCGGTTCGACAGTCGGCTGGCAAGCTCGAAACGGATTTTGCAACATCTTCTACAAGACGTGTATATCGGTCGAAGTCGTTTCCGAAGCGGACCTGGCCGGACCCAAGCGGGCGCTTGTCGCAGCCGCCATATTGATAGTGAACGGGCAGGAGGGTCAATCCGATTCCGGTTGTCGATGCGGCCGCGATAATGCGGTCCGACATCTCTGCAAGTCTGTCATAGGGAGCACCGCCTGGCTGATGGTGCAGATAGTGAAACTCGACATTGGCCGAATAGCCTGCCTCAAGCATTTCCATTTGGACAAAGGCAGCGATGCCCTCGACATGGTCCGGATTCAGTCGATCGAGAAAGCGAAACATCAGTTGCCGCCAGGTCCAGAAAGTGTCCCGCGGATCGGGGCCCCGCCTTTCGGTCAACCCTGCCATGGAACGCTGGAACGCGTGCGAATGGATGTTGGCCGGCGACGGAAGGAGTATGCCGACTATCTGCCCTTGAGGAGACGCGTCTGCGGTCACAGAATGGATAATTCCGTCAAGTCCGGTTTCGATGCGAACCGCGTTGGCCCAGCCGTCTGAGAGAAGCGCTGTCCGAGCCCAGATCACGGCCATTATGTTCTTCCTTGACTCATTTTTATGTGCGTACATATAAAATGGCTGACGACAACAGGCAACAAGAATCATGCTATTGACCCATGCTACGTTAGCGACTCCTGACGGGGGTGCGCCTTACGGACTCGTCGCGGACGGGGCGGTCTGGATAAAGGGAGATCGACTGGCGTGGGTCGGCCGGATGGCGGACATTCCAGGCGATGCGCGCAGGGATGACGCTCTAGATTTGGAAGGCCGCCTGGTCACGCCGGGTCTCGTCGATTGCCACACGCATATTGTGCATGGCGGTAACCGTGCCACCGAGTTTGAGATGCGTCTCCATGGCGCGAGCTATGAAGAAATTGCGCAGGCTGGCGGAGGTATTGTTGCGACCGTTGCTGCGACACGCACGGCAAGCGAAACGAGCTTGCTGGAATCAGCTCTGAGGCGGGTAGACGCGCTGATCGCTGAAGGAATGACAACGATTGAGATTAAGTCCGGCTATGGACTGGATGTCGAGACCGAGCTGAAAATGTTGCGCGTGGCCCGAAGGATCGCGACGCTTCGCCCCTTACGCGTGCGCACGAGCTTTCTCGGCGCACATTCGGTTCCGGAGGAATATGTCGGTCGCAGCGACGCGTATCTGGATGAGGTTTGCCTGCCTGCCTTGGACGCCGCCTATGATGAAGGACTTGTGGATGCGGTCGATGGGTTTTGCGAGGGCATAGCTTTTTCGACTGAGCAGATTCAAAGGGTTTTCGAAAAAGCCTGTTTGCTTGGGGTGCGGGTAAAATTGCACGCGGAACAATTGTCCTGGCTGGGAGGCGCCGCGCTTGCCGCCAGCTTCGATGCCCTGTCATGCGATCATCTGGAATACGCGACACCGGCTGATGCCATCGCAATGGCACGCTCGGGCTCGGTCGCCGTGCTGTTGCCCGGCGCCTTTTATTTCCTGCGTGAAACCAAATTGCCTCCCCTGGACGCCTTACGCGCGAACGGTGTAGCCATGGCGCTTGCCACCGACTGTAACCCAGGATCGTCACCCCTGACGTCGTTATTGCTGAGCATGAACATGGCCTGCACTCTGTTCAGGATGACACCGCAGGAAGCCCTTGCCGGTGTAACGATACATGGCGCGCGCGCACTGGGGCTTGCCGATGTCGGACAAATCAAATCCGGCCAAAAGGCAGATCTGGCCGTGTGGGATGTCGCGCACCCGGCAGAACTGTCATACCGCATCGGTTTCAATCCCTTGCACCTGCGCATGTTTGAGGGAGAGATCACATGATTGTTCTGCAACCTGGAACAGCATCATTGGCGCTCCTGGAAGAGATATGGCGACAGGGCAGGCCGACCCGGCTGGCTGAGACGGCGCGCGGGCCTGTGGACCGCGCCGCAGAGCTTGTCGCAAGGATTGCGGCCGGGAGCGCCGCCGTCTACGGGGTCAATACCGGGTTCGGCAAACTGGCGAGCATCAAGATCGACCCGGCCGACACTGCGACACTCCAGCGCAACCTCGTCCTGTCGCATTGTTGCGGGGTCGGCGAGCCGCTGGATATCGCAACATCACGGCTCATGATGGTCCTGAAACTGTTATCAATCGGGCGGGGTGCGTCAGGTGTTTCATGGCCCGTCATTGCTCAGATCGAAGCCATGCTGGAAATGGATGTGACGCCGGTCATTCCCGTCCAGGGCTCCGTTGGAGCGTCGGGCGACCTTGCGCCGCTGGCCCATATGGCTGCGGCCCTGATCGGACAGGGGGAAGTCTTCTTCGGGGGCGAACGCATGCCCGCCAGCCAGGGCTTGGCTGCTGCGGGGCTGTCTGCGATCACGCTCGGTCCCAAGGAGGGGCTGGGCCTCATCAACGGGACGCAGTTTTCGACAGCCTGCGCGCTCGCCGGACTTTTCGAAGCCAAAAACAGTGTTCTGCAAAGCCTCGTCTCGGCCACCCTCTCGACGGACGCCATTATGGGATCCACGGCGCCCCTGCTCGCTGAAATTCACGAACTGCGCGGACATCGCGGGCAGATACGGGTTGCAGGCGCAATGCGACAGATAATCGAAGGCTCGCAAATCCGCGAAAGCCACAAGGTCGGTGATGCGCGGGTTCAGGATCCTTACTGCATAAGGTGCCAGCCGCAGGTGACGGGGGCAGCCCTTGACCTGCTGGACAGCGCGGGGCGAACCCTGGAGATTGAGGCGAACGCCGTATCGGACAACCCGCTCGTGCTCGTGGAGCGGGGCGAGATTGTGTCCGGCGGGAATTTTCATGCCGAGCCGGTTGCCTTCGCGGCGGACCTGATTGCTCTGGCCATCGCGGAAATCGGCGCCATCGCGCAACGGCGCGTAGCGGTGATGGTGGATCCGACCTTGTCCTTTGATCTGCCGCCCTTCCTGACCTCGGCTCCGGGTCTCAATTCGGGCATGATGATTGCCGAAGTGACGACCGCCGCCCTGATGAGCGAAAACAAGCACCTGGCCAATCCCTGTTCCACCGATTCCACGCCGACATCTGCGAACCAGGAAGACCACGTTTCCATGGCGGCGCACGGTGCGAGGCGGCTGGTCCGGATGAACCAGAATCTCAGCATGATCCTGGCTGTGGAGTTTCTTTGCGGCGCGCAGGGCGTCGAGTTTCGTGCGCCGCTGAAGACCAGCCCGGCCTTGCAGAATGTCGTCAGAGCAATTCGTCAATCGATCATGCCTCTGGATATTGACCGCTTCATGGCGCCTGATCTTGAGCGCGCATGTGCCCTGGTAAAGGGCGCCGTACTTTCCCGGGCCGCAGGACTGCCAGACAGTGTCGATGCGGTGACACTGTGAACCCCGTTGATGTCAAACGGGGGCAGGGACCGATCGTCCTTGGAATTCCCCATAGCGGTACATTTATTCCGCCGGATGTGTTCGCGCGGCTCACGCCGATCGGCCAGTCGCTCGCCGACACCGACTGGCACGTGGACCGGCTTTATTCGGATATCCTGCCAGGAGCCACATCTGTGCGGGCAAACTTTCATCGCTACGTGATTGATGCGAACCGCGATCCGTCCGGCGCGAGCCTTTATCCTGGTCAGAACACGACAGGCCTGGTGCCTGTGACAAGCTTCGAAGGTGAGCCCATCTGGACGAACGCGCCCGGCACCGAGGAGATCGAAGCGCGCCGGGTGCGTTGGCACGCGCCGTATCACGCTGCGCTGGCAGGCGAACTCGAGCGTGTCCTGGGGATGCATGGCGTGGCCGTGCTCTACGATTGTCACTCAATTCGTTCCAGAGTGCCGTTTCTGTTCGAGGGTCGCCTTCCGGATTTCAATATCGGGACGAATTCCGGCCGGGCGTGCGATCCGCGTCTCGCCGATGGCGTGGAGGATGTCTGTCGTCGGGCGCCGGGCTATACAATGGTGCGCGATGGCCGCTTTCGCGGCGGCTGGACGACGCGTCATTATGGGCGGCCTGCGCAAGGCGTGCACGCGATTCAGATGGAGTTGGCGCAATCGACTTATCTCGAAAGCGAGACGGCTCCCTTCCAATATGATGCCCGAAAGGCCGACAATTTGCGTGAGCATATCGGCGCGGTTCTCCGGGCAATAGAATTCATGACGATCAAACTGGAAAGCAGGTAATGATAAACAACCGACACAACCTCAGAGACATCTATCCCGCGACGGGTTCAGAGATTACCGCGAAGAGCTGGCTCACCGAAGCGCCGATGCGTATGCTGATGAATAACCTGCATCCGGACGTGGCCGAGAGTCCGCATGAACTGGTTGTCTATGGTGGCATTGGCCGTGCGGCACGGACATGGGCCGATTTCGACAAGATTGTTGCAAGTCTCAAGGATCTGGAGCTGGATGAAACGCTGCTTGTCCAGTCCGGCAAGCCGGTCGGCGTGTTTCGCACACATGCCGATGCGCCCCGTGTCCTGATCGCAAATTCCAATCTTGTGCCCCATTGGGCAACATGGGACCATTTCAATGAGCTGGATCGCAAAGGTCTGGCCATGTACGGCCAGATGACCGCAGGGTCGTGGATTTATATTGGCTCCCAGGGGATCATTCAGGGAACGTACGAAACCTTCGTTGAGGCCGGGCGCCAGCACTATAAGGGAAATCTCTCGGGACGTTGGATATTGACGGGCGGCCTCGGCGGCATGGGAGCAGCGCAGCCGCTCGCGGCCGTGATGGCGGGGGCCTGCTGCCTGGCTGTGGAGTGCGATGAGACCCGTGTCGATTTTCGGATACGCACGGGCTATGTCGATGCCAAAACGGATTCCCTCGACGAGGCGCTGGAAATTATTGCAGACTGGACCGCGGCAGGTGAAGCGAAATCGGTTGCGCTTATCGGCAATGCGGCTGATGTTTTTCCCGATATTTACAGGCGCGGTGTCCGCCCGGATATCGTAACCGACCAGACCAGCGCGCATGATCCGTTGCATGGCTACCTGCCGCAAGGCTGGAGTCTGGCCGAATGGCGCGAGAAGCAGGAATCCGAACCAAAGGCAGTGGAGCTGGCGGCGCGTGCCAGCATGAAAGTGCACGTCAAGGCCATGGTGGATTTCTGGAACGCAGGCGTGCCGACCCTCGATTATGGCAACAATATCAGGCAGGTCGCCAAGGAAGAAGGACTTGAAGATGCCTTCGCTTTTCCCGGATTCGTGCCAGCCTATATCCGCCCATTATTTTGTCGCGGCATCGGTCCGTTCCGCTGGTGTGCGCTGTCGGGAGATCCTGAAGACATCTACAAGACCGATGCGAAAGTCCGCGAACTGGTCGACGATCCGCACCTTCACAAGTGGCTGGACATGGCGCGCGAGCGCATTGCCTTCCAGGGACTGCCCGCACGTATCTGCTGGGTCGGCCTTGGTGTGCGCCACAAGCTCGGCCTGGCTTTCAACGAGATGGTGAGGACGGGCGAATTGTCCGCACCTATTGTTATCGGGCGCGACCATCTCGATTCCGGCTCGGTTGCATCCCCCAATCGGGAGACGGAATCCATGAAGGACGGCTCTGATGCCGTATCAGATTGGCCACTCCTCAATGCGTTGCTCAATACCGCGTCGGGGGCAACCTGGGTTTCAATCCATCATGGCGGCGGTGTGGGTATGGGATTTTCTCAGCATTCCGGCATGGTGATCTGTTGCGACGGAACAGCGGACGCAGACCGCCGGATCGCTCGCGTCCTTTGGAATGACCCGGCGAGCGGTGTGATGCGCCACGCTGATGCCGGATATGAAACTGCCATTGATTGTGCTCGTGAACACGGTCTGAATCTTCCGGCAATATTGTGAAGGCGATCGGCAATAGTTGCTCAGGATCTGCCTGTGATCCAGGCCCACGGTGGCACCATCCGGTCGGACGATGGCCTGAGATTCGAATGGTCGGAATGACAGGTTTGCAGCGCTCGGCCTGTCAGGACGTCGCCAGACGGTCCAGGAACTCATATCGAGATCCTGGATAAATCATGCGGGCGAACGAAACGATTCGGCGACAGCTCCAGGTTCGGCGAAGCAGCAAAAGGCAGGGCTCGGTTTTGTTTATCTTTAATAGCTTGCGCGACTCTGCATCAGGAATGATGGATCTGACCCTATGCTCAAATTTCTGAAGCGGCGCGTTCTTCATCAGATACTCGTTCGGTGTCCCCTTGCTGAAATCCAGTTCTCCGTAGCCAGGCAATATGGCCTGGGGCACGAAGCGTTCCTCGAGCTGCAAGGGCAAGCCATTCTCCTCATGTATGACGATCGAATGGAATACTTCGGAACCCGGTTCGATTTCGAGCTGCTGTGCAACGATGCGAGATGCGTGCTCAAGAGAATTTTGAACCATGATTGCAGAATACGAACTATTCCGACCGCGTATTTCGTCGGCGATATTATTGACGGTGATAAGCTGGCCGCGTGACTGCGCCTCGGCGACAAATGTTCCGACCCCTGCTATCCGCAAAACTACGCCGGAATCCTTCAGCTCCTTGATAGCGCGGTGTACGGTCATTCGGGCTACCTTGAATTCGGCAGCCAAATCTGTTTCCGACGGAACGCGATCATTCGGCTTCAACTCACCAGTTTCGATGAGGCCCGTAATATGACGCTTGATTTGTTCGTAAAGAGGGGCTGGCACGCGTGATCTATCCTCAATGAATGTCTTAAACAGTTGAATCGTGTCGAAATAGATAAGGTCGCAATGATCTAATGCTATGGCGGATTGAATCGGCCAGAAGGAACGTCTGGCCCATTTATCGGAAGATTGAGTCGCGGCGCACCGAATTTTGTTCCTTTCCGGGCGAACGGATCAAAGCTGAAATGTCGATATCTCGCATGGTGGGGCAATTTCAAGACAACTTCAGCAGCTCCACCGATCTGTCATGTCAATTGCCAAAGTCGTCGAATGCAATCCTTTCTTCAGAAACGCCAAGCGAATTCAGCAGCATCAGGACCGCTTCAAGCATCGGTGGTGGACCGCACACATAGAAGCGGCACTGAGCGATATCGGGATGGGATGCGAGATACTGGTCACGCACAATTTCGTGAATCCACCCGCGCTTTCCGGGCCAGGCATCGGTTTCGTTCAAGTGCGAAAGCGCGACATGCCAGGAAAAATTCGGGCAAGTGTCTACGATGTGCTCGAATTCTTCCTTGTACACAATATCCTCTTGTGTCCTGGCGCCATACCAGAACGACACTTTCGACGTCCTGCTTCGCGATACCAATTGGTCGTGGATCATGGATCGTATGGGCGCGATACCGGCGCCGCCCCCGATAAACACGATCTCAGCGTCATCGTCGTAAACATGAAAGTCTCCAAACGGCCCTCTTAACCGGACTGTATCGCCCTGACCAAGCGTGGACAGGTAGGCAGAGCCAATGCCGACAGGAACGCCCGACGTGTCGGGCTTCGCAAGCGCGAGTCGGATGTTCAACAAAATATCGCTCCCGAGTTCGCCGGGAGAGTTGGCAAGTGAATATGTTCGATGGAGTGGTGTATCGGTTCCGAACGCTTTTGCCGTCCCCGACGCCTGCCACTGACGCCTGACTGTGTCAGGCAGGTCCAGCTGGTCCAGATGCGATCTGAAAGGCGGAATTTCGACCTGAACGTAGCTCCCCGCCCTGAATGCGAGAGGCTCCGGTAGCGCAATTCGAAGTTCGTACATGTCAGGAGCGATAAACTCAGATGACACAATTGTCCCAGTAAAGGTTTTCGCGTCGAGCAGACCGTGAGGAAGTATGACTGAAAGGGCTGTGTCGACCCGGTGCTGGCAAGCCAGACGGTATCCCGAATCAAGTTCCGATTCCGGGATCTGTCTGCGATCAGCAGGCGTGATGGGCGTTTCAGGACTGATCCTCACCCTGCAAAGGCCGCACGTGCCGCCGCCTCCGCATGAGGAGGGGAGGGGATAGCCTTGTTCTTCCATAGCGGCATACAAGGATTGCTGCGGCTTTGCATCGAACGCCCTGACCGCTCCGCCTTCACTGTCGGTAAGCGACAGAGTGAGACGTTTCTTGCGGTTGCGCCATTTTGCAACCAGATTGAAGTCGTGGCGCCGGAAACTGTCCCACCACAGGACTATCCCGCTCAATCCCAACCAGAACACAACAAGCGCTGATATCACGACAAGCGGGTTGTTGAAATTGGACCGGTTCTGGTAGTCCATGATATGGAGCATCCACAAGGTGTCGAATGTTCGCCAATAGTGGTTGCGCCTCTCCAAGACCTGCCCGGTGGCGGCGGAAACATAGATGCTTGTACGCTCAGGATCATTGAAGTTGATCCGCCAGGCAGGGGCGGCGTGATTTCGGATTGCCAGCGTGGGAGTTGCTACATATATGGCTTTCGAAATTCGTCCCGGTCCGGAATAATCGCTACGCGCAATTTCGATTGCAAGCGCTTCGTCTATGACGATAGGTCGTCCGGTCTCAGCATCCAACAGCGAGTTGCCGTCAGTGGCGACGATCTCGTACACAGGCCGACCATTGAAAGTCCGGAGCCGAATCTGACGGACAGCGCGGTCATCTACTTCTGGCAGGAACCTGACCTGATCCCTTGTTGATTCAAGCGAGGCTGTTTCGGCATGTTCTGCCTTGCGGTGCTCCCCGGAGACCTTGTCATGGGGCAGAATTGCCATACCAAGCCCGCTGAGCATCCAGAGAGCGAGCTGGAAGCCCAGAACGAGGCCAATCCACTTGTGCGCCTGTCGAACGATCCCCATCATCTATCGGTCTCCCTGGCGGCGCTTGAAGCTGAACCAGAGCAACCACAATCCCAGAATTGACAGGGACAGGCCTAGTCCCGCTGCAATTCGCAGGAGATTGTTGTTCACATCGGCGCGCTCCTTGTAGTCCATGATGTGCAACATCCAGGCAAAATCGAATACTCGCCAATAGGTATGCCGCCGCGTGATCAGGGAGCCGTCGTCTGGAGACACATAAAAAGACGTCGAACCAGCGTCAGAAAAATCGATCCTCCACAAAGGCAGTTTCCGGGATTGAATTTCACTCGGAGCCTCGGCGTCATTTTCCAGCAGTGTTGCTGCACTGACCTCGCCAGATCGCGCATAATGATAGCGCGCCACGCTGATTGCATCAGCTTCTCCGAGAGGGGACTGTTCGTTCCCAGTCTCTGCGTTGACGAGATGCGCGCCCGCAGGCGAATATATCCTGTAGAAGGGTTTCCCAATCCAATTCGTCAAAACGATCTCATTGGCGTCCGGATGCCCAGCAAGGACATCCGAAAATGTAATTCTGGGCTCATAGCCACTGGAAATCGTGTCTGACATGTTCCGGACCAGATGGTCGCCATGTATGAAGTCGAGGTTCATGACGACCATATAGAGGCCGCTTGCTAACCAGATCATTGCCTGCGCGCCAATAATCAGGGACACCCATTTATGCCACTGCCGAACTCTGAACGCGATCATTCTGGTCATCTGTCACTCTCTGTAATGGTGGCTCTCATGGCCGAAGGCCGCAGAGCCAGGAAGCAGGTCCACGAGCGCCTCACAAATTATCATTCGAAGGCAATCGTGTAGTCTCCGTAAAGCGGGTCGTAGTAAAATCCTCCCGCTTCATAATCGGCATTCCATATCTGCTTGCCGGTCTTGTCGAGGCGATAGAGATAAGGGGAAAGCAACAGACGTTCCTGATGCCAGCGTCCCTCCTTTCCCGACGGGATCTGGGATCCAGAACCGTACAGCATCAAGCCTTCATCGGAACGTATCTCGTGCTGCGGACCAATCGCCTTGTATTCATGACTTACATTGATCAGCTTGTGTCCAAGCTCATGGGCGATCGTAAGCTTGTTCTTTGAGTCATGTTTTGTGAGCGTTATGACTCCACGGATGCGATCCGGGATGGTGTCCCCGTACATGTAGGACGGAAATGAAAGTCCGGACGTATTGACAACCTTGGGCGCCCAATTGCGTCCGGTATCATCCAGATTCTCGAAAAAGGTCATGTAAACGTTCTGCAATGCAAGGAGGTAAACCGTCCTGCTATTGTTGTCGGCTGGTTCGATAATGCCTTCGAAAGCCGCAAGCGCGCCGTCCGACAATTCCGAGGGCGTTTGGCTGCGCTGGACATACATGTTGCCATAGCCGCCTGAAGGCATTTGCGAACGATCGCTCGCCGAGTTGATAGCAAGAAAGCCTGGATCCACTGCGCCGGTCTTTACCCACAGGAGATTGAGTTGGACACCCGTCGGCGCGAAGACCCGCTTCGCGTTCGCGAATTCCTCCAGGAGCCCTTCCAGGGGCAATATGGCTCTCGCATCCTCATGAAGATTGGACGGGTAGTATAGTCCGACATCCACTGTCGGCTTCCCGGCCTGCAAGTCAGCGTTCAAAGCGTTGACCTCGGCCTCCTTGATAACTGTCCAGATGATCGTCCGGGATTCTGCTACTGCGTCCGCTGGAGGTGGGGACACAGATGGTGACGTACATCCCGACGAAACCACCATCAGCAACACAGCACATATCAATTTATTGATCATGGGGACTTCCTAGTCAAAGTCACGAATTGCGCGTATCAAGAGCAGCCCTGTCATTCGACAGAGACTGTCCTGGATGCTTCAACCAGTTGATCGAATTCGGGATTGTGCTGCTTGGCAAATGCGATGGCCGGGTGATCGGCGTCGAGCTGGTGATAATAGAATGTCTCACCTTCATTGTACTGTTTGTCCAGATCCTCCGCCAGCGCGTGCATGCCATCGGTAAAGGACCGATAATTTTCACCTTCCCGCTTCTTCTTGAAAATCAGTATCTCTGCTCCCTCCGGAAACGCGGCTTCCCATCCTGTCGGCATGTTGGAACCGAAGTGAAAAATCGAGCCGGCCTGCATGACCTTGCGCTTACCTTCGCTGCTGAGGACCCATCGCCCTGCCATCGTATAGACAATGCTCTCAGTGGGGTGCGGATGCTCGGAAAGGAACATTCCGGGTTCAAGCCGCAAGGTATATGCGCGCAATTCTTCTCCGAAGAGCAGTGGCCCAAAAAAACCTTCATGGGTGAACGTGCTGCTGGCGTTCTGCATCGCCTCGGCAACGTCCTCGATGATCTCGACATTATTGGCCAGTTGGATATAGGCCGGCGCGACATGTGTGGCATCGACAATCCGCGGGTCCTGCACTTTCGAGCCAGAATGCCCGTCGGCATCAGGCATCACCTCGGACCCATGCGAATGACCATGGTCGTCACCGCGCTCAGGATGGGTTGCGCAGGCCGCCAGCGCCAACACGGATAGTGTCAAAAGCAGATGCTTCGTATACATAAATATCTCCCAGCTGAATTGGTCCGTTTCGGACGAAGGTGATGCTTGGACTACGTTCTTATCATTGGCCGGCGAGGCAGATCCGCCCCCGAACGCGGTGGCCTGGCGCGTCTGCGTGTCTTCGTTTCTGGTCTCGTCCTCCCCGTTCGTCCGGAGGATTGAAAACCGAAAAAGTTCGATTCCAGGGAGCGTCGCTGCGGACAGGCGAGAGGCCTGTCCGCAGGATATGCCTTCGGCCTACTTCCTGTAGCTCAGCCTTATGTAACCGCGGCGGCCAAGAAGGTCATAGGTCATCGTGTCCGTGTTTCCATCTGTCCAGCTGGCGACGAAAGGTGGATCATTCTGAAAGATGTTGTCCACTCCGGCGGTTACCCGGAAGGCTTCAGTTACATCGTAGGAAAACTGCGCATTGTGATAGAATTGCGCCGGAATGTGAGAACCCGGTCCTGATGTCGCATAGAAATCGTCACCTTCGCCAATCATCTGGACAGAATAGGTTCCCGACCACTTGCTCGATGTTGTCGTCCAGGAGCTTATTGCGCGCCACTCCGGGTAACCGCCATTTCCTCCGCCGATATAGCCGGCGATCATCGTGGGATCATCGCCCTCAAAAGCGACGGTTTCATACTCGGACAGATACGTCGCGTTGAAGTCGATCGAATGGTCGAGGCCGAATTTTTCAAAGCCATACACCACGCCGATATCAAGTCCTTTCATTGTCTCGCTGCCGGTGTTCGCATTCTGCGTCGACAGATAGTTGACATCACCATTCAACGGGTTGCGGGTATGATGCTCGGGAGCACAGAACTGATGGGACAGGTTTGACGATTCGTAGCAGAGCGACAGTTTGGTCGATCCCGGGGTCGTCCGTATGGCATTGTCAATCTTTATGTCGAAGTAGTCGAGCGTAACAGACAGTCCCTCGATGGGTTGAAGCACTGTGCCGATGGTGAATGATTCCGACGATTCCGGCTCAAGGTTCGGATTGCCACCCGCATCTGTCAGGACTGTATTGCCAAGCTGGATATAATTGGTCGGCACGCCGGCCGCCTGGCAGTTCAGGTAGATATTGCTTGTCGGCGAAAGGGCCGCCCATCCAGAGCATGGGTCAACCGTTGTCAGATTGCCCTCTGACACGCCGCCAAACAGTTCCGGAATATTCGGAATACGAAACGCGGTTGCAAAGGTTCCCCGGAGCTTAACAGCATCGTTTATGCGCCAGTTCAGTCCGGCCTTGTAATTGGTATCGCTGCCAAAGAGATCGTAGTCGGAATAGCGGATTGCCCCATCCAGAGAGAGCGACTGGACGAGAGGAATATCCTTTATAAGTGGTACACTGACTTCGGCAAAGACTTCTTTCGCTTTGGTTGCTCCAGAAATCGGATCCTGCTGGTTTCCGAGCGCGAGACCTGCGACCGACAGGGAATCCGGATTGCGCCAGCCCTTGTCTTCGCGCCATTCTGCGCCGAACGCGACACCAAGCATTCCGGCGGGAAGCTGATACACTTCACCACTCATGCTGGCGCTGATCGCTTTTTGTTCATTGCCGCCAAGACCCGTCTCCGTGAACACGATATAGTCGAGTACCTCTTGTGTGACGTCCCCGTATCCAAACAGGTCAGCACACGGGATGCCGCCCGTGCCGCACAAGGCCGGATCGAGGGCTTGCGCCAGGCGTCCGGTATTGATGTTGTTCAGGATGGAATCGGAGCCGGTGTTACGTCCCCAGTTCAGGGAAGCCTCGTAGCTCCAAATGTCTCCGAGCGTTCCCTTTAGTCCGGTTACAATCCGGAAAGTGTCTGTCTCCTGTTCGAATGTGCGCGCACCATTTTCGAGCAGTCTGCGACCCTCCAGGACGAAATCGACGCCTGTTGGGTTGGTTGGGTGCGATGCATCAAACCCAATATTGACAAGCGTGGCCGGAGACGCCGGCTGCGAGGACCAGCGTTTTGTATACAGGAGTTCGGCAAAAAGGTCGGTACTATCAGTCAGGTGATATGTGCCGAAGGTCGCAAAACTGAGGCGCTCAAGCGGGTTGGATGCGTTGAAATATGGGTTGTAGTTGAAGCCGTCGCGATTGCCGTCGTAAATCTGGAAGGAATCTCCGTCACCGCCGGGCATTTGATTGAAATTCACCCGTGTAGGGCCCGTCAGGACCGATCCATCAGGCATGACATAGCCTGCAGGCAATGTGCCACGTCCGCCGATTGTGGAAGAGCTCAGGCCATCACAGACAAATCCGTCCGGGCCCGGCGTCCCGGGGCAAGGGGCGCGGCTCTCATCCGAAAGCGGCGCGGCCCCCGTATCCTGATAGCTGACATTGAACATGACGTCGCCCTTGGAGCTCGTCACTCCCCAGCTCAAATCCAGAAGCAACTCCTCGCCGTCACCTTCATCCGTCATGCCATATTTGGCAGATGCCTCGAACCCGTCATAGCCTTCCTTGGTGATCAGGTTGATCACGCCAGCAACTGCATCGGCGCCATAGGTTGCAGACGCACCATCCTTGAGGACTTCGACGCGCGACACCAGAGACATCGGGATCATGGACAGATCGACAGCGCTATTCGCGCCGGTGCCGCCATAGACAATCCTGCGGCCGTTCAGAAGGACCAGGGTTCTGTTGACACCAAGACCGCGCAAGTTGATTTGCGGCGTACCCCAACCATTGGACACCCAATACGCACTGCTCGAGTTGCCGCCGAAGCCTGCCGATGACGGGAGGCGCTGCAGAAGCGTTTCGAGATTTGTTATTCCGGTCTGTTCGATCTGTACGCTGTCAAGGACAGTTACGGGGCCAACGCTGGTGAGGTCCTTGCGCTTGATCCGGCTACCGGTAACCGTGATCGTATCCTCGACTTTGGCCGCATCATCTGCGGGCGCTTCCTGGGACGCCGCCGGCAATGAGGTCAAACAAAGCGCGAGAGGAACAAGCGCTGCACTCATCAGGATACTGTTCTTAAGAGACTTCATAGTCCGACTCCCGCCATGTCTGATTGTCTGGGTTTAGATGGTTTCTTAGGTTTAGTATGTACCTGTCTAGACAACCTGTCCGGTGTGGGTCAACCCCGTTCTTAAACTATTCGTTATCTTTCGAGCGTGCAGGTCAAAATACAGGCGCGCTGGTCAAGAATTGTGCGGGTGAAACGTGTCGGCGCTTGGGGCGTTACGTTTAAGGTGGCCCGGAAAGTGCGTGCGGCATGCCGGCGCCGTTGTCGACGCACATCTGCCCAGTGTGATCGACCGGACCGAGTCATTTGAGGCCTGGTCCTGACGGGCTTGTCATCAGCGGACTTTCCATTCCATCTTCGTCTTTCCGTTTCAGGATATTCGAGGCGTTTGTCTGGCGAGCTACGTTTCACGTGTACCCGTGATCGGAGCCAGACACGTCGACCCTCACTCTCGAACGCGACGCCTGCTGCGGTCGAAACGCAACTCGAAGACGGCGTCCGCATCACCATTGCGCCACCATGGTGCTGGTCTCGTGTTCGCCGTGTTGGCACCAGACACAATCGCAATTTAGATGATTGCAGCTTGGATCGTTCAGCTGTCCCCGATAACGATGACGCGCCAGCGGAAACAGAAGTCGCTTTGGCACTGAAGAACTGTATGCACGGGCAAGCATGCCGCCAGTCTCTGAGCGTCCCAGCTGCCTGATCAGAAAGTCAATGCCGCGCCGACCTGCGACATTGAACAGGAAGCGGTTGACCACGCCGGTACGAAGGCCGGGTCGAAGCGCCTGCTGCCAGGCATCGGCATAGCTCGTCCCATTGATCAGGCTTTCGGCAGCCAGTCGTCCGGACCGAATGGCATAGCGCAAACCAAACCCGGCGAGTGCATCCTGAAACCCCGCATGCTCGCCGATCACGGGATAGCCGCCTTGCACGGCCGTGCGTGGCAGGCGGATATTGCCGAAGCCGCCGAATGGCCTTGGGTTTTGCATGCGCAATCCGGCATGACGTTCGAAAAAAGCCAAAGTGGCCGCGAGGTGTTCCGCCTGGTCGCGGAAGCCAGAGAACATGCAGCTCGCCACCGTACCGCGACCCTCATGAACCAGAAGATAGGCGTATCCTTTCGGCGCCAGTTCGGACCCGAAGGCAAGCCAGGCGCCGTCCTCCATGTCGGTATCGAAGATTTTCCCCACTGCAATGATGTCGGCGCGGCGCGGTCCACCAGCAAGAACCATTTCGCTGGACGTCGACGTCACACGGTCATTAAAGCGAACCTCGACACCCGCACCAATTGCCTGGTCGAGCAAGGCACGATCCAGCGTGCCATCGCCAGCGCCACGTCGCAACAGGTAGAACAAGGGTCGCTCGCCGTGGACACGATGAGGTTTGGCCTGACTGTCAAAAACGACGCCTTCGTTCATTCCGTGATAGGCGAACCCGGTTGAAATGCCGCTTGAAGCCAGTTCGTCGAGGGCATCCATAGGGTTAGTCCAGTTCTCCAGACCCTGAAAGTCATCATGAAACCGGTGGCCGATATCGGCGTGCCACTCGCGCACCATTACCTTTTTTCCAGCCTGCGCGAGCACAATTGCGCACGTCAGGCCAGCCGGTCCGGCGCCAACAATGGTGATGCCCTTGTGGTTCGCCATATCGCCGTCCTCAAGGCTTGACTGATCGGGGCGCCGCGTTTCTCCGCATGGCCCGCGCAGCTTCAAATGTGACAAGGCGCCGACCGAGCGTATCCCATAATTTCAATCGAGTAGTCTTGAAGCTCTCGCCAAGCTTCATGCGCCCGGTCTCTGCGAGGCGAGGGTGATCGCGCAACACATCAGGCAGCCGGTAGAAGGGAATGCGGCTATAAAGATGATGGACATGATGGATGCCGATATTGGCAGTCATCCAGCGCAATGGCGGCGGCAGGTCATAAAATGAGCTGCCATAAAGCGCGGCCTCGTGAAGCTGCCAGTTGTCGCTCGTGTCCCACACAGTGTCTTCAAACTGGTGCTGCACATAAAACAGCCACACGCCGATAATCGCGGCCATTGACGTGATGAGCAGATAGGTAACCAGAAACGGCAGCCAGCCCACAGCAACGATCCCCGTAATCAGGAGTATGGCGATAGCGATGTTCGTGCCCATGGCGCTCACCCAATATTTGAAACCGGCGCGCAGGAATCCCACCGGCAGGCGATGGTGTAACAGGAAGATGAAGATCGGACCGGCTCCGAAGAGAACGAAGGGGTTACGGTAGAGCCGATAGGCTAGGCGTCCTGCGAATGTGCGGCCATTGTACTCATCGACAGTCAAAGTCAGGATGTCCCCGACGCCGCGCTGATCGAGATTTCCCTGAGCGCTGTGATGCACAAGATGTGAGCGTTTCCAGAGATCATAGGGTGTCAGGGTCAGAATGCCGATTAGTCGGCCGGTCCAGTCATTTGCCCGGCGCGATTTGAAAAATGCTCCATGCGAGCAATCATGCTGGATCATGAACAATCGCACCAGAAAACCTGATGCGATGACGCTGATCGGGAGGGTCAGCCAGTAGCTGACAGAGGTCGACCAAACCGCAGCGCCCCATAACAGTAACACAGGAACCAGTGTCACCGTCAATTCGAACAGGCTACGGATCGTAGAGGGGTGCCGATAGGCGGCCAAAATCCTTATCCAATTGCGAGCCGGGGCTTCTGGCGAGCCGGAGTCCTGCGCCCTATAGGCATAAGTCATGAACTGGTCCTCGTTTGTCATCGCGAAGCGAAATCGACTGCTCCCACAGGGTGGTACAATACACGTCGATCATTGCGCGCTCACGACTTGCCGGTTTTTGCAGACTGGCGTCAGAAGCGTTTCCAGTCGGGGCGCAGCACGTCGGACGGCGGCGACACCGGCAGCGATGCAGCGGCGTTTGTGTGCAAAGTCCAGCACCCCGACCGATACGCCATAATCGGGCCTGAGAACCAGGTCTGCCTCCTTGTCGCGCGATCTCGAAAATGCGTTATGGGTCACTTCAATTGATCTGAAAAACACGTCCAGACCGTTTTTAGGGGACTGGTCGACCTGTCGTTGGCCCGGATCGATTGTTATGACGCAATCAACGCCCGCCTCTCGTACCAGATCGACTGGCGAACTGTCTGAGTACCCGCCATCGATCAGGAGGTGAGGCCCATCTTTGAAGGGCGGCAGGATGCCGGCCAGGGCCGAACTTGCATAGACCGCATCGACGGCATTGCCACGTGTCTTGACGACCCGCTCGCCGGTCAGAATGTCGGTAGCGGTAATATACGTCCGAACACGTCCGGAACCGAGATCCTTGCCAAGTGTCAGCTCCTCGATGACAGAGCGGCCCCAGTCGACGGTATGCTCGCCGGCGCCCCAGCCAAAGGCAAGCGCGCGCAGTTCGCGTCCAGCGATCGCGAAGTTCTTGATTCTGTCCAGCATGTGCCGTGCCCTGAGATCAGGTACAGCAGGAAATCCCGACACGTCCATTGCGACCAGATCCCGGTACCAATCCCTGTTCAAAGAGTAGGTTGCCGCAATCAGCGCGCCTATCGAGACGCCTGCGATCGTATCCGGATAATAACCAAGATGATTGAGCGCCTTGAGCACACCGACATGGGCCATGCCCCGCGCGCCGCCGCCAGCGAGTACGAGTCCGAAGGGTTTGTGGTGCACGATAGTTCCTTTCGAACAAAGGGTTGAATGTCCCCGATACAAATTCGTTAGCTGTCTTTCAGTGAGGTGCCGCCAACGCGCGACGCTGTCCTACCGATACGACTAGAGGCCTGGGCCAGAAGCATTTCCAGAATGGGATGGCCGGCGCCAGCGCGGCCAGAAGCGCGGGGTATTAGCCGCATAGGCGCGGTATTCCTCGCCAAATTGAGCTTCGGCGTCCTTTTCCTCCCGAAGGGCGAGGCGCACGTACATGAAGACCAGGACCGGGAACATGACCAGAGTCAGAATGGTCGGCCATTGCACCAGAAAGCCGAACATGATCAGCACGAAACCGGCATATTGCGGATGGCGCATCCGTGCATAGATGCCGGTCGTCGCGAGTTTGCCCGAGCGCAGCGCGCCATGAAGGACCGGCCAAGCCGACGATAACACGCTGAAGCCCAGGAAGATAAAGGCCAAGCTTATAAAGTGAAACGGGCCAAAATGAGGATTGTCCTTCCAGCCAAAGATCATCTCCCAGAAATGTCCTGAATCGTGGGCAAACCAATTGATGTTCGGGAATTGGGATTCAAGCCAGGGCGACAGGAAATATATCGACAGGGGAAAGCCGTACATTTCTGTGAAAAGGGCAATGACGAAAGCACTGAACGCGCCGAAAGATGTCCAGTCCTTTGATTTGGATGGTTTGGCAAAGCTGAACGCAAAAATAATGAAAATTGCGGAGTTCAGAATGACCAGAAACCAGAGACCGTATTCAGAATAAGCCATCTCGCCCTTCATTGGGGTGTTCCTTGATCTTCATCGTCGCGGCGTCCGGCATGCCCGCCATGGGCGCCATGCCCGCCATGCATGAACAGGTGCATGCCGCCGCACAAAAGCAGGAACCCTGCAGCGAAGACGAGATTGCCGGGGATGTGCGCCCTGTGCTCGTAGAGAAGCAGGAACCCAATAGCTGCGGCGAAGGCAATGACCGGCCACCAATACCTGCGGCCTTTGGGCTGATGCTCGTCGTGACTGGAATGATTGTGATTGTGCATTGCACGAAACCTTCTTGCTGTGTGTGGCTAACGGTTCGACCTGGGCGAAGTTGCGTCCCTAAGAATTCGCTGGCAGGTCACGACCAGTCCGAGAATGAGGCTGGCAAAAACGAAGCCCGAAAAGACCCAGTCATCCCAGCGAAAATGCTGATAATGATCGATCGCGAGCAGCAGCATGGCTGCGATCCCAAACGGGCGAGCGTAATGCTCGACAACAGTCCAGAAACCAGGCTTGGCGCCATTCATGCCGAGGCGTCCTTGCGGTTCAGTTTCAGGAGCTGTGCATTGATCGCGCAAATCACCGTGCTGGCAGACATGAACACCGCGCCAAGCGCCGGCGTCAGAATGACGCCCCAGGGGAAGAAGACACCCGCAGCCGCAGGAATCGCAAACGCGTTGTAGCCGGTCGCCCAGACGAGGTTCTGCATCATCTTGTTATAGGTCGCGCGGGCAAGTCCGATAATCGCCACAACATCGGACGGGCTCGACCTGACAAGGATGATATCGGCCGTTTCAATGGCGACATCCGTACCTGCGCCGATCGCGATCCCGACATTGGCCTGGGCGAGGGCAGGGGCGTCATTCACTCCGTCGCCGGTCATGGCAACGACCAAGCCCCGCGACTGAACTTCCCGAACCTTTTCCGCTTTCTGTTCAGGCAGGACTTCGGCGATGACCTCGTCCAGGCCGATCTCCTTGGCGACCCAACCGGCGACCTGCTTGTTGTCGCCTGTGAGCATAATGCACCGAATGCCCATTGCCTGGAGTTGAGAGATGGCGCTTGCAGATTCTTCACGGATTATATCTGCAAGAGCGATCGCGCCGATCAGCTTTTCTTCTATCAGTACAAAGACCACAGTCTTGCCTTGCGCGCTCAGGGCCTCAAATCGCGGATCGTCCATGACCAGTCCCTGGTCACGCAGGTAGCCCGGGCTCACGACCTTGACATTCCGGTCCTTGACGACGCCTTCAGCGCCCTTGCCGGGGATCGCCTTGAACTTGTCGACCGGCCAGGCCTCCGGCGCGTCCCGGACGATCCCTTGAGCAATCGGATGTTCGGAATGGGCTTCGATCGAGGCGGCATAGGCGATGACCTCGTCTTCGGTAAACGTCGTGTCGAACACGAGTGTATCGGTGATCCCGAACTCGCCTTTGGTCAGCGTCCCGGTCTTGTCGAAGATGATCGCGTTGATCTTGCGCGCCTCTTCAAACGCGGTCCGGTCGCGGATGAGCAGGCCATTGGTCGCTGCAATAGCGGTTGAGCGTGCCACGACCAGCGGCACGGCAAGTCCCAGCGCATGCGGGCAGGCAATGACCATGACCGTCACTGCGCGGGCCATTGCGAACGAGAATCCCTGACCCGTGAACAGGGTCCAGAACAGAACGGTCGAAAGGCCTCCACCAAGCGCAATGAAGGTCAGCCATTTTGCGGCTGTATTTGCGAGATCCTGTGTCTTCGACTTGCTGGCCTGGGCTTCCTGGACCAGTTTGATGACACTCGACAGAAATGTCTCGTCGCCGGTATTGTCGACGCGGATGGTGAGCGAACCTTCTCCATTGATCGAACCGCCAATGACTTCTGCATCAGCCCCCTTGAAGATCGGTTTGGACTCACCGGTCAACATGGATTCGTTGAGCGAAGACTCGCCTTTGATGATGATCCCGTCTGCAGGGACTTTTTCACCTGGCTTGATCAGCAAATGCTCGCCGCCTGTAAGGGTCGAGACCGACACATCGCTTACCGAGCCGTCTTCTGCCACAAGGTGGGCTTCGTCTGGCATCAGCGCTGCAAGTTTCTCGAGCGCCCGGCCGGCGCCAAGGACCGATTTCATTTCGATCCAGTGCCCGAGCAGCATGACTGCGATCAATGTCGCCAGTTCCCAGAAGAAGGTCTCGTCGCTTCCGAGTGCAACCATGCCCATCGAATAGGCATAGGCAGCGGTGATCGCGACAGAGATCAGCGTCATCATGCCGATATCGCGGGTCGTAATCTCTCGCCAGAAGCCTTTCAGGAACGGCCAGCCGCCATAGAAAAACACGAGGCTTGAGAGCGCCGCCAGCACGTATCGGTCACCCGGAAAACGCAAGACGTCTGTCAGCCCAAGCCAACCCTGTATCATTGGCGCGAGCGCAAGAATTGGCCCGGTCGCAGCCAGGACGACCCAGAAGCGCTTGCGATACTCCGCAATCATGCCGGTATGGTCATGGCCGCCATGCGCGCTGGGCGTGGTTTGCGGCCCTGAAATGGTCGCCGCTGGATCGGATTGATGGGTGTGGGCGGAATGGTCCATGGCGGCGATCTTTTCCTACTGGTCAGGTCTTGTGAGACGAAGGATCTGGAGTGGCGATGACGGGACTACCCCTTGGGGGAAGACCGGGGTCGCCATAGTGGCGCGGATTGGATTTGAAGACCCGATGGCACCGGCTGCAGCAGAAAAAGTAGGTCCAGCCTGCGTATTCCTCTGACGCAGCAGCATCTTCCAGCGCAATCATGTTGCGGCAGACGGGGTCTTCGACAGTCATCGACGCGCTCCAATATTCAATGCAGCACCATGGCGCCGATCTGGAATCCAGCATCGGCAGGGACGATTTCACCGGTCACGCCGGTCGGCAAAGCGTTCGCGTGATGCGGAGGCGTTTTTCCGGTCAGATCGCGATCAGTCATGCGAGAACAGCTCCTTGGCTTCTAATACGCAACGAAGCCGGTCTCCCCTCATGAAAGCGCGCAGCGGCGCCCGTTCCAGCCTGCAGGCGCAATGAGACGGCGCTGGCCATGATCAGGAGGGTAGCCGTTCAAGCGCGAGGGCGATGCCTTGTCCGCCGCCGATGCAAAGCGTCACGATCCCGCGCTTGAGGCCTTCGCGCTGCATCGCGTGGATCAACCGAACCGCTAAAATAGCGCCCGTCGCGCCGATCGGATGGCCATGGGCGATGGCGCCGCCTTCGACATTAACAATTTCTTGCGGGAATCCGAGTTCGTCGACGAGCGCGATCGCGATGGCAGCGAAGGCTTCATTCACTTCCACCCGCTCGACCGATGCCAGTGACCAGGCCGCGCGCTCAAGGGCGTGCCTGACGGCCGGAACCGGCCCGAGGCCAAACAAACCCGGTTCGACCGCGCCGACGCCCATGCCGGCGATACGGACCGTCGGCATCTGGCCGTGCGATTCGGCCCAGGTCCGATCGGCAATGATCATCGCGGCCGCGCCCGAGTTCAGGCCCGGGGCGTTGCCAGCGGTAATCGAACCGTCTGGTCGGAAGGCCGGTTTGAGGCGCGCAAGGCTTTGAAGCGTTGTACCGGGACGATTGTGTTCGTCAGTATCGAACACGCCGGGTCCTTTGCGTGTCTTGAGTTCAACCGGGGCGATTTCCGCTTTGAACCGGCCCTCCGCCTGGGCTTTGGAAAACCGGGATTGCGAGCGCAGCGCCCAGGCGTCCTGGGCCTCTCGGCTTATCTGGTTCTGCTCGACAAGGTCTTCAGTGTGCCAGCCGGAATGCTCGCCGGAAAACGCATCGTTCAGGCCATCATTGAGCAGGCTGTCTATCACAGCGCCATCGCCCAGCCTGTATCCGTACCGGGCCCTGCCCAGCAGGAACGGCGCCTGGTCCATATTTTCCATGCCGCCTGCGATGGCGCAATCGGCATGACCAAGCATCACCTCCTGGGCAGCGGTAATGACCGCTTGTGCGCCGGAGCCGCAGACGCGGTTGACTGTCATGGCCGGGACGCTGACCGGCAGGCCCGCGCCCAGCGCCGCCTGGCGTGCCGGGTTCATCCTGGCGCCCGCCTGCAGAACCTGGCCCATGATTACAGTGTCGATTTGGTCCGCCGCGAGCCCTGACCGGACAAGGGTTGCTCTGATGGCGGTTGCACCAAGGTCGGCGGCAGGAACGTCTTTCAGGCTTCCTCCGAACGTACCGATGGCGGTACGCATGGGCGCGCAGATAACGGGGTCAGGTCGCGGCATGAGGGCCTCCGATGTGCGAGTTGGTTGAGTGGCAATGATTTTCGGCAGGGGGACAGCAGAGCGCCTCGGGCAATGGCGAACTGCGCGACACGCCTTCAGGCAAGAAGACAGAATGCTGCCTGGTGACGCTCTTGCGTGTCCTTGCAGCGACCACGAGCCGCGCAAGGGCGAGACCTGCAAGACGCGCTTCGGGCGGGTCGGCCCGCGATGGCAGGACGACCGGTGCGCGCAGGCCAAGCACCAGGCCGGCAAGCATCGCGTCTGCCATATATTCAAGATTCTTGGCGAGGATATTGCCGGAAACAAGATCCGGCACGAGTAGAATGTCCGCATCGCCAGCGACAGCCGAACTGATGCCCTTGATCTCTGCCGCTTTTAGCGAAATCGCGTTGTCGAACGCGAGCGGCCCGTCAACAATGCCGCCGTGTACCTGGCCGCGCTGGGCCATGACCGAAAGCGCCGCCGCGTCGAGACTGGACGCGATCAGCGGATTGACCGTCTCGACAGCGGATAATACCGCAGTCTTTGGTTTCTTGATTCCAATCAAGGTCATGAAGTCGATGACATTCTGCAGGATCGCGGCCTTGGCCATCAGGTCCGGCGCGATATTGACCGCGGCATCCGTAATCGCGAGCAGTTTGGGATAGGCCGGTATGTCAGCCAGAAAGACGTGGCTGGCACGCATGCCGGGCTCCCGGAGACTGGCTGCAGGATCAAGCAGTGCTTTCAGCAATACATCGGTATGAATGAGCCCTTTAATCGCAATATGGGTACTACCAGCTCTCAGGAGACTGGCGGCATGCTGGGCCGCTTCGTATTCGTTCCATGCAGGAAGAATCTGATCGGGGTTGACTGAGAGGCCGGCTGCGTCGGCTTCGGCCTGAATCGCATCCGGATCGCCGATCAGGATCGGATGGGCCCAGCCTCGCTTGAATGCCTCGTCCGCAGCCATCAGGACGTCGCGTTGCGCAGCGCAGACGACTGCCACTTTCAAGGGCGGGCCCGCATCGGCTGCCGCTGCGAGCGCGGTAAAATCACGATACGCGATCATGTGGCCCTCTGATTCAGTTGCGCAGGGGCGTTTGCCAGGACAGCGCGACCCTGGCGCGCAATCGTCAGGGCTTCGTCGGTGTGAACCGCTTCGACAATCACCGCGCTCCCTGGTTTTGTGATACACGCAGCGCTCCGGTCATTGGCATCGCTGTCAAAATCAATACCGAACAAATCGCCCAGCGGCTCACATATGGCCGCGCGGATCGAGGGCGCATGCTCACCGATCCCGCCTGTGAAGATTATCCGGTCAACGCCGCCCATGGCAGCGATAAGTGCCCCGGCCTGTTTGCGGGCCTGATAGGCAAATTGCGCAAGCGCTTCACCAGCACGCGGAGCATCCGTCCGCCTCAGAAGCGTGGCAACATCGCCGCTCAAACCCGAAAGGCCAAGCAGCCCCGCGCCGTGATAGAGCTGGTCCTGCAAGACTGACGGGTCCCAGTTTTTCTCCAGGATCATATAGAGCAGGAGACCCGGATCGACATCACCGCTTCGGGTCGCCATGGGCAAACCAGCCAGCGCGGAGAACCCCATGCTCGTGTCTACGGACTGCCCACCCCTGATTGCAGCCATGCTCGCACCGGCGCCGAGATGCGCAACCAGAAGGCGTTGACTGGCCGCCGTCTTGCCTGCGCGTTCAGCGAGATCATCGACGACAAATGCGTATGAGAGCCCGTGAAAGCCGTAGCGACGGATGAATTCGCCTTCCATGCCGGGCGGCAGCCCCGTGCGCTGTGCTGCAATCGGCATGTCAGCATGAAAGCCCGTATCGAAACAGGCATAGTGCAGCGCATTTGGCAGACGCAGTCGCGCGGCAACGATGCCGTCAAGATTGGCCGGCATGTGCAATGGCGCCAGAGGGATAAGTTTTCGTAGATCCGACTCGACCCTGGGCGTTAGCCGCTGGGCGTCAGTATAATGCGGGCCGCCATGCACAACGCGGTGCCCGACAGCAGACACGCCGCTCAGATCGACATGGGTGGCCAATTTTTTCAAGAACGTGTCCAGGGCGACTGGATGGTTGATGCAGCATGCGCGCGTGTCCCAGAGCGTTTCACCATAGGTAGTCCGGGCCGTCAGTCTTGCCTCTGACGTGCCAATCCCGGTCACTGCGCCTGACATGGTCTTGACCACGTGGTCGTCGATCCGAAAAAGCGCAATCTTCAGGCTCGATGAACCGCTATTGAGTGTCAGAACACTATAGGGTTGCCCGTGAGGCTTGTCGTGAGCGTTCATCTTTTGCCCGCCTCGCCGTCGGAAGACCCGCGTAGGCTGGGCCAGTCATACAGCCAGCTGAACGCCTGTTCGGCAGCGGCGTCGCGCGACTCGCGCATCCGGGTGAGGCCGGTTTCGACCCAATCGACGCTCGTCGTCTCGGCTTTGCGGAAACGGTTTTCCTCGCCGGGCTGTTTTCGATGGGCGCGGACCATTGGCGCGAACGCGGCGGCCATCGCCATGGCCGGGTTGAATCGTTCTGAGAACATATAGCGCGTCACCCGCATCGGATGAGACCATTTCAGCACCTCGGCCGTGACCGGATTGGACCAGGCGCGCACCCATGGACTGGCAAATGTCGCGTATGCCGCTTCCAGCCGAGATGAAAGACGTCCCACGCGCTCAAACGCGTCCGGCTGTGTGTTAAACACAAGATCTTCAACCCGGCGCGGCTCAAACCGAACAGTGTACTGGTCATGTCCGCAATCGGGATCGCCGGTCGGATTATCGATTCGCATTTCGTAAAGGCCTGGCTCCAGAGCCTCTACCTCACTGAGGCGCTCCAGGATGGCACGGTGCTCAAGTCGGGCGACACTGGCTGATACGAAAATGCCGAGATGCCCGGCATGCTGATTGATCAGATAGACAATGCGCTGATCGGCAGCGACGAGTTCTTTGGTGGTTTTGTAAACGGCCGGGATCCAGCCGAGCGCCTGGTGCGGCGGGGTAATATTGTCGCCGTATGAGGCGAAGATGACGAGCGGATTGCGAATACGTTTAAGATCGATCTCGCAATGCGGTCCGAGCTTCACAAGGCCTTGTTCGAGGCGGTTGCCGATGAACAGGTTTTCGACAATAGCAAGAATTTCTTCGCGGCTGAGACGGTAATAGCCGCCCCACCAGCGCTCGAAGTCGAGAAAGCGTTCCGCTGATGTATCGACGCTCTCAAACAGGTCGGCATATTTGCGGAATATGGCACCTTCCGGCTTGAGGTTCTCGAAATTCTGGACCAGCCAGGCACCATCAAATCGGCCGTTTCCAAGATCAGACAACAAGTGATTGAGCCATGCACCGCCCAGAAAGCCAGCCGCCAGACGCATGGGATTCGTGCCGGGTTCGCCTGCCCAATAGGCCAGAGGCGATCCGTTCATGACAACCGGACCAGCGAGGCCTTCACAGTCTGCTGCCAGAAGCGCGGCTGCCCAGCCCCCCTGGCAATTGCCATAGAGAACCGGCGCTCGCCCATCGTGTCGTTTGCGGACGATCTCAACGAACTGGCGCAGGCTCGCCATTACATCGGCGAGTGTCTGGCCGGGCAGGGGGTCAGGAGTGAACACAACAAAATAGACCGGATAGCCTTCATGCAGGGCGATGCCGACTTCAGAATCTGTTTTGAAGCCGCCTATCCCTGGCCCATGCCCGGCCCGCGGGTCGATGATAATGACCGGTGGCTTTTCAGGATCAAGGCATTCATCCAGGCAGATATCGCCAACTTCGAGGATATTCAGGAGCTGATAGTTTGAGGCTGGCTCAAATGTGGCCGCGTCTGCCACCAGCTCATATTTGAACTTCAAGACCGGCGGCATGCCATCGCGCTCATGGGCAAGCATGATATTGGCCCGCTGGCGTAATGTGTCAAAGAAGAGAATCTGTCTCTGCATCAGATCGACGCCATATTCGGCAAACTCTTGTGGGTTTGGCCAACTGGCGGCATGCGCGGACGATATCTCGACAGGAGCGGTGTGACCCCGCTCGGGGCTCTTGGCCGCCTTCATTTTGGTGTCTGCCTTTCCAGGTTTGCTGGCTTTCTTGTTTGTCGCGCTTGGAGCATCGGGCATGACGGGGGCTTTCGCGGTTAGAGTAGAAATTGGGGGGATCAGGCCTTACCAGCAGTTCCTTTTGGCGCAGGTTTCACTTTTGGTGGATATTGGTTCTGACTGGAGCTGCCTCCACAACAACACCCGGTTCTGGCCGACGGCATTGCTCCTGACGCGCGCGTCTGGGCGCCCGTTTCGGCGGCGGCAACTTTGTTGTCAGGGTTCATGGCGATCTCCTTCGACTGGACCTGGGCAGTAAAAAGGCCGAGGCGGCCCCCTAATCGGAGCCTGTGAACAAGGACGAACGAAGCAGCGCGGCGTTACACCGGGGCGCTTCGGCGGGGTATCAGGGCGCAGCCCCATCTGACGTTTCTGGCAAACCGACTGACTGAACGCGCTTGCGCATCTCGTCAGCGCCAGGGCAGGCGCATTGGAAATAGCCATGATCGATGCAGGTCAGGCAGGTCTGTTCCAGGCGCTTGCGCATAGCGCGGCGCGCGCGGTGGAGCTTAACCCGCAGCGCATTATCGGTCAGACCGAGATCATCTGCGATGACCGAACGGTCCACGCCGATCAGGTCGGCCCGCCAGATCAGATCGGCATAATCAGGATTGAGCGTCGGCAGCATCTTGTAGAGGCAAGCGCAAATGACAAAATCGATTTCTTCATCATCGATCAGGAGCGCAGCTTCGGCAGCATAGGTTCCAAGCGCCTTGCTCGTGCGCGCTCTCGCCCGGAAATGATCGGCGATCGTCGAGTGAAGAATCTGGGATAGCCAACCTCGCAGCCGGTCTTCGTCTTTCAGGTCATCAAAGCGCGTCAGTGCTTTGACATAGAATTCCTGGAGCACATCCTTGGCGTCGGATTCATTGCGCAGTTTTCGCTTCAGAAATCTGAACATATCCTGATGCGACTCGATTAGCGCGGCTTCAATAGCGCGCTTTCGCCGGTCGGAAGGAGTTTGATCTGACGTCATGATTGCTCTTGTGGTCACGCAGTGGGCGCTACTGGACCTGATACGTGAATTATCAACTTTGCCCTCATGGGAGCGAACGAATTTGGCCGATATTCCCCGGCATGCCTTGTGCCGGGTGTAACGGTTCAGGGGTTGGACCGTCTTACCCGTATCAGAGTATGTGGTGAGCGCCGGACGTTGCGCTTGCGCCAGACGAGAAGGATTTTCCCAATGAGCCTTTGGAGTGCAATCGCCAGGAGCCGGCTTGACCGATCTATTCGCAAAGGATGCCTGGAAGTCACGTTTCCAAATGGCGCGACGTCCCTCTTCGGCTCATACTGCGTTAGCCCGATCCGTATCGCAATCAAATCGGAAGCATGGCTTCGCCGCATCCTGCTCGATCCGGAACTGCAGCTCGGCGAGGCCTATATGGAGGGGGGGCTGGTGCTGGAAGCGGGCGACCTTTATGATCTGCTGGATATTTTCTGGACGAATATATTGTCTGATGGCAGCCCGAGTGCCTCGCTACCGGCATTCCTCAGAAAGACGTTTCGGGCGGTCGCGCAGTTCAATCCACGCGCACGCTCGGCTCGAAATGTCGCGCACCATTATGATATCGGCAACGATCTTTACCGCCTCTTCCTCGATGAGGACATGCAGTATTCATGCGCCTACTTCCCTGACCCGGAGACGTCTCTGGCCGATGCACAACGCTTCAAGAAAGATCATGTCGCACGCAAGCTGTGCCTGAAACCGGGCGACACTGTGCTCGATATCGGATGCGGGTGGGGCGGACTGGCATTGCATCTTGCCGGCCGTGAAAATGTCCGTGTTCACGGGGTCACTCTGTCATGCGAGCAGCATTGCCTTGCCCGCGAGCGCGCGGACGACATGGGCGTCAGCGACAGAGTGGAGTTCGAGCTTCAGGATTATCGCAATCTGACCGGGCGTTATGACCGTATCGTCTCGGTAGGCATGTTTGAGCATGTCGGTGTGCCGCACTATCGCGAATATTTCGATCAGATTGCGACGTGCCTGAAAGATAACGGCACGGCGCTCATTCACACGATTGGGCGGACCCCAGGACCGGGAGCGACGAATCCATGGATCGCCCGCCACATTTTTCCAGGCGGTTACATACCGGCGCTATCTGAAATCCTGCCTGCGATCGAAAAAGCCGGCCTGATGGTCCTCGATGTTGAAATCCTGCGCCTGCACTATGCAGAAACCCTCAAAGCCTGGCGATCACGGTTTCTCGCGCGAGCAGACGAGGCCAAAGCGCTCTATGATGATCGCTTTGTACGTATGTGGGATTTCTACCTCGTGTGCAGTGAATTGTCATTCCGGCATGGCGTCCACAACGTCTTCCAGCTTCAACTCGCCAAACGCCAGGATGCTGTGCCGCTGACACGCGACTATCTGTATCGGACTGAGCCCGCGCGTGGCCCCCTTCGGCAGGTATCGCCCGTAAATGATGAAAGACCGTTCGCCAATGCCCAGAGATGACAAAAAAGAGGCAGGACGCTCCAAGAAAGTCTACAAACATGACTTGCGTGACCTGCAGATTGAGCTTGTCAAGATTCAGCGCCGGGCAATAGCGCATAACCATCGTATACTAATAATATTTGAAGGACGGGATGCGGCTGGCAAAGACGGCATCATCAAGCGGATCACCGAACATCTCAGTCCGCGAGAGACGCGCGTCGTTGCGCTTGGAAAGCCGTCAGACCGGGACACGCGGAGCTGGTATTTCCAACGCTACGCGTCGCATTTGCCAGCCGATGGAGAAATCGTCCTGTTCAATCGGTCATGGTACAATCGCGCCGGGGTGGAACGGGTCATGGGATTTGTCAGTGATGACCAGGTTGAAGCGTTTTATGACAATGTTGGCGCGTTCGAAAAAATGCTGGTTGGCGACGGAACCCAGATTCTCAAATACTATCTCGACATAAGCAAGCCTGAACAGGCGCGCCGCCTCGCAGACCGTGATAAAGATCCGCTCAAACAATGGAAGAAAAGCCCGATTGATGCGGTCGCACTCGAAAAGTGGGATGACTATACGGCTGCGCGCGATGACATGCTGCGTCGTACGGACTTCACGCACGCGCCGTGGTTTGCCGTTCACACCGACGACAAGCGCCAGGCGCGATTGAATACGATCCGGCATATCATCAAATCGATTGATTGTCCGGAGACGGACAAGGCCCTGGCCGTTCCCGATGAAACAATTGTCTTGCAGGCCACAAAGAAAACCATTGCAGCCCTGCGTCGATGATTCACTTCGTCTTTCAGCACACGATGCTAAACGCTGTAACCTGGTACAGGGGCGCACTCTCGACCCGGACTCTTGCCAGCATGGAAATGTCAGAGCAGCCGTTCGGCTGATTTTCGATCCGGCCGCAGCTCGGTCCAAACAGTTGGAACTGTAACGTATGAGGGCCTCGCGCGTCATATGCGTATCATATCGGAGTAAACTCAAACGTTTGCATCCGTTTGATGTCGATCACCCTATCGCAGACGCGACAATCCGTTTTCCGCGTCGATCGCCGACCAGGAGGCCGCCAGATGACAGACAGTCAGGATCAATGTGACGGGCGACCAGTCATCATGGTCTATGTGCCAATCTTCCGGGAGAAACTGGCAAAGCTGGAACGTTGCGGGGACGGCCATACACCAGAAGCTGTGCGACTTCGCCGGACACTGGCGCGCATAGATCTCGGCCTGACCAAATCGAGATCTTGCGACGATCGCCAGATCCGGTTGACTGCCGCAGAATGAGCTGTCTCTCCCGGCCAAACGAACCCGCGACAGGGAAGCGATTGCGGCGTGTGCGCAGCGCAGCTGCTGTGTCTTCAGTCTCTTAAATCCTGCGGGCGGGTCGATGACCAACACTCTTGTCTTGTTGATCGCCGGAATTCTGATCGTGCTGGCCTATGATTATACCAATGGCCTCCAGGACGCCGCGAATATGCTTGCCACAATTGTCGCCTCGCGAGCAGCAACGCCAATACAAGCCGCGATACTTGTGTCCGTATTCACCTTTCTTGGCCCTGTTCTGGGTGGAACAGCCGTTGCCAATACGATCGGCAACTTTATTGATGTCACTGATCTACAGAATATCGCGTCGCTCACGATTGTGCTTTCAGGCTTGGGGGGCGCAATCGGGTGGAATTTAATTACCTGGTGGTTCGGACTGCCAGCATCCTCTTCTCAAGCGCTCGTAGGCGGTCTGGTTGGGGCTGTGCTGGTTTCTGCCGGACCAGAGCATGTCGTATGGGGGATGTCCGAGTTGAACGCAGGGCGCGTGAGCGGCGTCACCAAGGTCCTGGGTGCGCTGCTTATTTCGCCAGTCCTCGGATTTCTGTTCGGCTGGATTATCCACCGCTTGGTAAGATTTGCGCTGCGTGGCGCTCGTCCGGTCGTCAATCGTAACTTGCGCGGATTTCAATGGGTGGCGACCGCAGCGCTCGCCTTTTCTCATGGTACGAATGACGCTCAAAAGGGGATGGGGATTATCGCCATGTTGCTTGTGATCAGCGGCGTCAATGCAGAGTTCACCGTGCCGATTTGGGTGATCCTCGCAAGCGCAACTTCCATCACTTTGGGCACGTTTTCAGGTGGTTGGCGGATCGTTCGAACGCTCGGCTTCGGGATCTACAAAGTCAGACCCATTCATGCGCTTGATGCCCAGCTTGCATCGGCAAGCCTGATTCTGGCCGCGTCCATGACGGGCGCGCCGGTTTCAACCACTCAGGTCGTGAGCACGTCCATAATGGGCATCGGTGCATCTGAGCGTCCAAAGTCGGTCCGCTGGGGCACGGCGCAGCACATCATTGGCGCCTGGCTGATTACCATGCCCGGTGCAGCCGCGATATCGATCGCGCTGTATCTTCTTATGCAAGCGCTTGGCGCAATCGTTTAGCAGGACGCCCTCGGGGCACGCGAGAAAGGAAGTATGATGTCGAAACGCCCAGGTGACGTTAAGCGTCCTCCGAGCCTTGTTCGGATTTTGAACGGACTGTTTCCGAGCACGCCAGATTTTCATCAGTTGCTCAATGATCAATGTGAACTCGTCGTGCAGGGGATGGAGGTTTTTGCTGAATTCATGATGACGGGGGACCAAGCCGCTGCCGACAGGGTTCGCCAGCTCGAACACGAAGGCGACAGTTTGAAAGCAAGAAACATCGATATACTGAACCGTTCCTTCGCAACGCCCTATGATCGTGAAGACATCTACCGCGCGATTACCGCTATCGATGATGGGCTCAACTATGCCAAAACCTCGGTGTGGGAGATGGATGTTCTTGGCGTGAGCCCCGACAAGCCTATGGCTGAAATGGCTGACTTGCTGCTGCAGGGCGCCAGATCACTGCAACGCGGATTCAGTGTTCTGAAAACCAATCCGGGGGAAGCGGAACGCGCCGCAAACGCTGTTCGCAAGACCGAGCGTCACGTTGAGAAAGTCTATCGGCGAGCGATAGCCGAATTATTCAGCCCGCAGCATTATGCCAACGATTTGGCGGCGCGACGCAAGGACCTCAGTGAAGATTTACGACCTTTGCTCGAACCGGACGATAAGGCGAGCTGCGACTCTGTCCTGAAAGGGGTTTCCTTTGTCATGGAGACGCTCAAGCGTCGGGAAATTTATCGCCACCTCTCAAATGCGGCCGATCACTTTGCGCATGCCGGCGATATTCTGCACGATATTACCGTCAAATCCGCCTGATATTGTCGGTCCCTGATATCCTGGCTCAAACCAATCCCCTTGCGCTTTTTGGACTTTGCCGCCCGCAAGCAGACGCGACATTCAGCGAAAGACGCGCGCAATCACTCTTTCTCGTCAACTTTGAACGCCTCGTCATGGCCGCTCCGTATTCCGTCAATGAGGTATCAATTGCCCCGGATCCATCAAAACCAAACCTTAAACAGGCGTAAAGTGAGCACGATCAGTATGGTCCAGCAGCTTAGATAGATTGCTGTGAGCCAAAGTTGCTGATCGGATATGCCTGGGCGTCTGTGGCGAACGCTGCGGATCAAGGCGACAAGGTGAACCGTCAGTCCGAGAAGGGCAATCAGCGCAGCGGTTTCTGCGATATAAGGTGCCACGATTGCACCTAGTCCCACGCCAAACAGGCCAATCCCAAGGCTGGATATGACGCAGGTCAAGACCTTGGGTAAAGTGTGGGAGGAGTGGCTTGAGCCATCGGAAGTTTGCCGGCGGGGACTTTGGTGAGAGTTCATCTTAAACTTTCCTGTATTGTGATGTGGTTCGCCGTCCGAGCCACATCGCAGCCAATAGGACTGCAAGACGAACAGACGCAGACCTTGGCCGCGCATTACACGTTTCAGTTTTTTGCAGCTAAACGAAACAAGACGTCCAGCCCGCAGGCGCTTCCGCGACATTGCGAGACCCATTCTAGACTCACTCACGAGGCTGGGATCGCAGCCGTTCGCACCCTCGGAGTGAGCGTGCCAAGTCGGATGCGACGCCGCCCAATCAACCCTTGCGGGGTTACGCCCAGTATTCGGATATCGTTTCTATCCCAGCCGGCAGGTCGGCGTATCCTGGCTTGTAAGCGTTTCAGATATATCAGATGATTGTGTGGTCGATTTCATCTCCGGCGACTTCATCCATGCGAGATCCTGCCGGGAGAAATATGGGTTCATCGATTGGGACGGAGCGTGACGATGGCGACCTGGGCTGCATCACGCATTTTGCTCAGCCGTGTCCGGTCTTCATCGGTGGGGGCGCCAATTAGGTGGCAACACGATCGGCATCTCGGCAGTTGGTCAGTGAAGGCGCGCCAGCAACATTATCATGGAGCGAATGTCTCATCGGGTCTGAGTGGCTGGAGCCTTTGTCTGGCGGCAGCAAGCAGGCCGAGACCGGTCACCGCCGAAAGCGTGGACCCGATGATCACACTCAAAGTGACCGCTTGCAAAGCGGTCGGACTATCGAATGCAAGCGCCGCCACGAACAGGCTGATTGTAAACCCAACCCCCGCCAGAAAGGATGCGCCGAGCAAGTGAAGCCAGCTGACGCCGAGCGGTAATCTGCCTAACCCGCTCCAGACAGCCAGTCCGGCCGCGCCAAATACACCGAGCGGTTTGCCAAGGAAGAGGCCGAGCCCGGCGCCAAGGCTGGCTGGTCCGAGCAGGGAGGATGGTGTGATGCCCGCCAGATGAATGCCGGAGTTGAAAAAGGCGAAGATCGGCACAACCCCATAAGCGACCCATGGCTTCATACCCGCTTCGATAACCGTTAGAACAGGGCGCCCATTGATAGTCAGCGGAATGGTCCAGGCCACGAGGACACCGGCAATGGTCGCATGCACGCCTGATTCCAGAACCGCAACCCACACAAATATGCCTATCAGGACATAGGGCGTCATATTTGAAATGCGCATTCGGTTGAGCCCGATCAGGACGGCAAGGCCGAAACCAGCCATAGTCAGCGAGACGAGGCTCACCCCCTCAGTATAGAAGAGCGCGATGACAGCCAGCGTTCCGAAATCATCGAATACGGCGAGCGCCATCAGGAAGACTTTCAGACTGGCCGGAACGCGGGCACCAAGTACCGACAAGACGGCGAGTGCGAGTACAATATCGGTCGCGACCGGTACCGCCCAGCCATGTTCGGTGTCCGGGTTGCCCGCATTGAACATCAGATAGATTGCAGCAGGGGCGAGCATACCGCCCAGTGCGCCAATCGCGGGAAGGGCGATCCTGCGCGGCGATGCAAGGTCGCCGACCAAAACTTCTCGTTTGATTTCGAGCCCGATCGCAAAGAAGAAGAAGACCATCAGGCCCTCATTGATCCAATCGACAAGTGGTTTGGACAGCCCGACCTCTCCGAGTTGAATCGAGAAAGGCGTATGATGGATAAAATCGTAGGTCCCAACAGCTGGAGAATTGACCCAGATAAACGCGATGGACATGGCTGCGAAAACGCCAAGCGCAGCATGCCGTGTCGACGCGCTTGAATCGGCAGGCAGATGGCCAGCGGCTGCAATGGCTGCTTGCGCATCTGGAATGAAAGGGGCTTTGTCCACACAGTCAGATACGTCTGAATGGCATGCACCCCTTGGCCAAGCCAGCAATCGATCAACGTGTCCTGATATGCGCAAACTGCTCTGGTCGTATGAAACCACCACGATGCGTGCTGGTGATCACATCTGCGCACAATCATGCCTTGTGAAGAATTTCGTCTGCGTTTGAGTGGGCCGGACCACCGCCGCGTATCTGTATTAGTCGATCATGAAACATTCTGAGTTCGGGCGTCGAGAAAAACCGCCTTTACTTGGAGCCAAAAGAACGAACTCACACCGGCAAGGCACCTGATCGTCTGGACCGTATCTGCTCAGGAATGGGTGCAAACCGCTGCGGGACGGCTTCAATTGCGCACGGAGTATGGCCATCGAGGGGTATGAACCAGAGTGATGCAAATTACGTTTTTCGAAATCGATCCGCGTGACGCGGCAGCGTTTGACAGTCTGCAGCCGGACAACAGGATTAGACTGACAGATGAAACTCTGACCGCCGGAAATGCTGGCGCGTTCGTTGATGCTGAGATTGTTTCCACCTTCATATATTCGACGATTGATCGCGCGGTTCTGGATCAGCTGCCAGCGCTCAAATTGATCGCGACGCGATCGACAGGATTTGACCACATTGACACCGCCCTGTGCGCCGAACGCGGCATTATTGTGTGCAATGTGCCGGTCTATGGCGACAATACAGTCGCCGAACATGTCTTCGTCCTCCTTCTGGCACTTAGCCATCGACTTTTCGAGGCGGCAGAGCGTGCTCGCTCAGGGCCATTCTCTCCTGCCGGACTGACGGGCTTCGATCTTGCTGGTAAAACGCTTGGCCTGGTTGGCACCGGCGCCATCGGGCGGCATGTTGTCCGCATTGCTCACGGGTTTGGCATGCACGTTCGTGCATTTGACATCGCGCCGGATTTCGATTTTGCGACGCGCGAGGGTTTTTCTTATCTGAGTTTTGACGACCTCCTGACGACCGCCGATATAATATCCCTGCACGTGCCGTCCACACCCCGGACCCGTCATCTTGTGTCTGCAGACGCCTTCATGCGCATGAAGGACGGTGTCGTAATCATCAACACGGCGCGCGGCGACGTGATCGATACCCAGGAGCTGATCAAGGCGTTGAAAAGCGGAAAGGTGTCTGCCGCCGGACTTGACGTCCTGCCTGATGAACCCATGCTTCGCGAAGAGGCAGAGCTGATCTGTTCGGTTGATTGTGACGGACATGATCTGCGCACCCTGGTTGCCGACCAGGTTCTATTGCGGATGCCCAATGTGATCGTGACGCCTCACTCCGCTTTCAATACGCGAGAAGCCATCGCCCGCATTGCCGAAACCACAGTCGAGAACATCAAGACGTATCTAGCGGGCGAGCCGCAAAACCTGGTCGCAACGCAGCGAAATCTGTCACTGAAGGAGCAAGAGAATGCATGACAAGTCAATCCGGGTCGCCGTAAACGGTTACGGTGTCATCGGCAAACGTGTTGCCGATGCCGTGACACTCCAGGACGATATGCAGCTGGCAGGTATCGCCGATACCGCTGCTGACTGGCGGCTGCGTGTCGCAAACACGCGAGGCTACCGGGTCTTTGCGGCAACCTCAACGGCGCACAAATCGATGAGCAATGCGGGTATGATGCTCTCAGGCCATTTGGAAGACCTCCTGGACGAGGTAGATATTGTCGTCGATTGCACACCGAAACTTGTTGCAACCGGGAATGTTGCTCTCTACCGAAAGCGGGGGCTCAGATTCATCGTGCAGGGCGGCGAACCCCACGCCCTTACCGGGCATTCATTTGTCGCTGAATCGAATTTTGACAGCGCAGTGGGCAGATATGAAACGCGAGTTGTCTCCTGCAACACGACGTCGATTGTTCGAACGCTGGGCGCGCTGAAACGGACAGGTTTGCTCAAAAAGGCGCGCGGCACGCTTTTGCGTCGCGCCACCGATCCCTGGGAAAGCCATCAGAGCGGCATCATGAACACGCTTGTCCCGGAACAACGCATTCCAAGCCATCAAGGCCCGGATGCACAAAGCGTTGATCCGGATTTCGATGTTGTGACGATGGCGGTCAAGGTGCCGGAAACACTTGCGCATCTGCATTATTGGAACGTTGAACTGTCGCGCGCCGCCGACCGAGAGGAGGTATTGGCGGCATTTCACTCTTCGACGCGTATCGCCATGGTCAGGCTGGACGAAGGACTGACGGGTATAAACAGTGTCAAGGAACTCATGGCCGACCTGAAACGTCCAAATGACAACCTATACGAAGTCGCTCTTTGGGAAGACCTGGTTACGATTCAGAATAATGAACTCTTTTATGCCTATATGGTCGACAATCAGGCGATCGTCATCCCGGAAACGATTGATGCGATCAGGGCGCTGACAGGGCTTTTGACAGATTCACAAAAATCCATCGCCAAGACCAATGCCGCCCTCGGTATTGGATCGGCACTGTATTGAAACGTGATGGCGTGGGTCGAGGCGTATGCGTTGCAAGATCGGCACGTGGCTCGAACATGTCCGCTAGCAGTGAGCCTGCGGTTTGGTGCCCGAATATATGGAGATTGATCCGGTCGGCGTAAGCGTGATGCTCTGCTCTTTGACATTAACAAATCCCGCACCCCGCATGAACTCTGGCAGCCGGCCGTCCTTGTTGGCTCTGGTGTCGGCATATCCATCGGTCAGGCGGACGAGGTTGAATGCGAGCTTCATCAGGATTGAGCGCTGCCGACCGTAATCAGCGATCAGCAGCTTGCCACCGGGTTTGAGGAGGCGAAAAGCGTTTGCGAGGATGCTTGTTTTCACCGGGATCGGGCACTGGTGGAGCACGAGGCTGATCAGAATCTTGTCCGCGCTTCCCGGCCGGACAATGTGGTCAAGCTTTTCGTCGCCCATCGCGGTTACGAATTCGATAGCGGCTCCAGCTCTTACCGCTTTCGCTTCGGCGATCGTCCGTATGTCGGGGTCCGGATCAATTGCGACCATGCGAACGCCAGGCTGCGTTGTCTTGATCATACACGCCATGCTCGCGGTGCCCGCGCCAATATCGACGATTGTTTCTTCGTCCCTCGGCGCCAAAGCAACGAGCAGGCTGGCCCGCCATTTTTTCTCACGAGTCAGGAGAGTGATGACGCGATCATAAAGTTCTATCGAACCGCGAGGGCCGAGTGCAGGCGTGTAGGCAGGAGCTGGTAACCGGGTCATCGTTCGACCTTAGAGCGGAGCAACCCCACCAGTCTAGAATGTTTCAACGGTGTTGAAAAATGGCGGCTGTGTAAGTTCCTGGTGTAATGAGTGAGGGAAGGTGCCGTCCATGCCGTATCACCTTAGAGACTGGTTGCTGCTTATACGCGGCAGGCTTCGACCCTTACGCATTGGAGACACCGCTGATGAGACACCTCCAGGCCGACACGCATGCACCTTGCTCACACGCGCGTGCGCATTGTCCCCGGGGGCCCGCCTGCAGAGCCGCACTTCTGGCAATTGTCGGACTCGGCGTCGCGGCCCTTCCGGCCATGGCCCAGATCAATCTCTATGACAGTGATGCCGCAGCCATAGATGTTGGTCTCGACGCAGCCACCGTTACTTTCGTGCAAAGCAACCCCTGGTTTGGTGAGCCCGAAGCCAATATTGGCGTCGACACCAGCTCGTGGGCCGAGATCGCAGTTGAGCCGCAGCTATACCTGACCTTGAAAAATGTATTCGGGGGGGAATTGTCAGCCGGCCTGTCTGCTGTCGGGACGAAGACATACGGTGAGAGCGCAGAAGGTTTCGCCGCCGGGATCAGTAACCCCGGCAAAGCGACGCTCGAAAAGCTCTATGTCGGCTGGAAAACACAACTTGGCGAGGATGATTTCTTCGAGGTCATCGGCGGAGACTTTGACTATGAAATTGGTACCGGATTCCTGATCAAGGATGGTGGCCGTGATGGCGGCGACCGAGGCGGCTTCTACCTGGGTGCCCGTTCGGCATCGCGCAGTAGCGGCCTCGTCCGCCTGAAGCAGGGAGATCTGCTGCTGGAAGGGTTCTGGCTTGGCAACAATCCGGGCCGCGCCGGTATCAAGGCGCATGTTGGCGGGGTCAATGCCGAGTATGACATCTCCGAGCGCGTCTCAATTGGCGCAACCTATGTCGAAGTCGCCCATTTTGATGACGCGGTCACCGCAAACACAGCCGAGGAACTTAAAACCTATGATGTGCGCGCCTCGATTGACGTCTCTGACCGGTTAACCTTTTCTGGCGAGTACGCCCTGCAGGAAGGCGCCGGTTTCTATGAGGGTCAGGGCGGCTACTTTCAAGGCCGCTACAAGCTCGATAGCTTGCCATTCGAGCCGACACTGACCTATCGCTACGCCGTCGTCACAGGCGATGATCCGTCGACGCCGCAAAATGAAGAATTTGTACCGCTCGCCTACGGTTTTACCGACTATGGTCAATGGTATCAGGGTGAGATTACGGGCAACTGGATTTTCGGGAACTCCAACCAGAAAACCCATATGGTCAAAGGCTCTGCCACGCTGACTGACACCGTGTCGCTGACCGCTTCCTGGCTTAATTTCACACTGGATGAACCTGGCCTGATCGGTGTGGCCGATGAGGCATTCGGAGACGAAGTTGATATCTTTCTCGACTGGCAGGCGACCGATCGCCTGTTCCTGTCGGCCGCCGCCGCTGTGATGGTGCCGGGCGACGGCGCCAAACAATTTACGGGCGGTGATGAGGCCTGGTCTCACTTCATGCTTTACGCATCCGTTGCATTCTAGGAGAGGGGACAAAACATGTCAGACACAATAGAATCGGCAGACGCCCCGGTCCCATCGAAGGGATTCAAGTTTCCAACTGCCTACACAATCCTGTTCGCGCTCATTGCCCTCGTTGCGCTGGGGACATGGATCGTACCGGCAGGGCAATACCAACGAGCAGAGAATGCGGAACTGGGCCGAGAGGTTCCCATTCCAGGGACTTACGAAACCGTCGATGCCAACCCGCAAGGAATTGTCGAGGTTTTTCTCGCCCCGATTGGCGGACTTTACAATCCAGACAGCTATGAGGCGCAGGCTATCGATGTCGCGCTGTTCGTAATCATCATCGGCGGATTTCTCGGTGTTGTGACCCGGACGGGCGCCATCGACCACGCCATCGAACGCTCCATGTCGGCCTTGAAGGGGCGAGAGATCTGGATGATCCCGATCCTTATGGCCTTCTTTGCTGTTGGCGGTACGACCTATGGCATGGCCGAAGAATCGCTCGCCTTCTATGGGCTCCTGATCCCAGTCATGCTGGCAGCCCGGTTTGATGCCGTCGTCGCCGTTGCCGTTATCCTGCTCGGGGCGGGGATCGGCGTCCTTGGTTCGACGATCAATCCGTTCGCCACGGTTATCGCCTCAAACGCCGCCGGCATTGCGTTTACAGACGGGCTGACCTTGCGGGTCTTCATTCTGGTAACAGGCTGGGCGATCTGTTCGGCCTACGTGATGCGCTACGCCGTCAAGGTGAGAGCAGATCCCTCCAAATCGATCATCGCCGACAAGAAAAACGAAATCGCTGCCCGCTTCAAGAGCGACGGCCATCATCCGGACGCGCCGCTCTCACGATCACAAATCCTGACCCTGATCATTTTCGCTGCGACCTTCGCCATCATGATATGGGGCGTATCTTCGCAAGGCTGGTGGATGGACAAGATGTCGGCCCTGTTCATCGCTGCATCTATCCTTGTCGGGGTCGCCTCCTGGATGGGTGAAGAGAGCTTTATCGACGCCTTCATGGCGGGCGCGAAAGACCTTCTCGGCGTGGCGCTCATAATCGGCATTGCACGCGGAATCGTGGTGATCATGGACGCAGGAAAGATGACGGACACGATCCTGCATGCGGGCGAAGGCGCCTTGAGCGGGCTCGGGCCCATCGGGTTCATCAACACCATGTTCGGGATAGAGCTTGGATTGTCCTTCCTGGTACCATCGTCCTCGGGTCTTGCCGTCTTGAGCATGCCAATCATGGCACCGCTTGCCGATTTCTCGGACGTTGACCGCTCGCTTGTGGTGACCGCCTATCAGTCGGCGAACGGGCTGGTGAACCTCATCAACCCGACCTTTGCGGTCGTCATGGGAGCACTCGCGATTGGCGGTGTGCCCTACCAGCGCTGGCTCCGGTTCATGTGGCCGCTCCTGCTCGGGCTGGTCGTCCTGGTTATGGGGTCTCTGACGATCGCAACCCTGATCAACTGAGCGGGCACAGTCTTCAACGCCGCATACAGAACCGCAATTCAACGTGTCTTTGAAAGGACCCCTCCAATGACAGGCTTCGGTGTACATTCTGAAATCGGCAAGCTACGCAAAGTCATTACCTGTCAACCAGGTCTCGCGCACTCACGGCTAACGCCCGCCAACGCCGATGCGCTGCTCTATGATGATGTTCTCTGGGTGCAGGAAGCCAGAACTGATCATGCCGACTTTCGCATGAAAATGGCCAATCGCGGGGTTGAAGTCTACGAATTTCATGACCTCTTGAGTGAAATTGTCGCGATGCCTGAGGCCCGCAACTGGATCCTCGACCGGCGGGTGACCGACGACCAGGTCGGCGTCGGCATGCCGGAGGAGTTGCGCGCCTGGCTGAGCGAACTTCCCCCCTATCAACTGGCGGTGTTTCTGATAGGCGGAATTGCCGTTCATGACCTGCCGTTTAAAGCCACTGACATGTTCGGCAGCTATCTGGGTCCAGACGGATTTGTCATCCCGCCACTGCCGAACACGCAGTTCCCGCGCGATAATAGTTGCTGGATTGGCAACGGCCTGACATTGAACCCGATGTTCTGGCCAGCCCGGCGCCCCGAAACGCTGCTCGTCGCCGCTGTCTACAAATTTCACCCGGCATTTGCTCATGGTGATTTCAAAGTCTGGTGGGGCGATCCGGATACCGATCACGGCCCCGCGACGCTGGAGGGCGGCGACGTCATGCCATGGGGCAACGGTACTGTCCTCATCGGGATGGGCGAACGCACCAGTCCGCAGGCGGTCGGACAAGTGGCCCGCGCCTTGTTTAAAAACGGGGCCGCGACCCGTGTCATCGCCTGTCAGATGCCGCGCGCTCGTAGTGCAATGCACCTGGACACGGTCTTTTCCCATTGTGACCGGGATGTCGCGACGGCTTTTGTCGAGGTTTGCGACCAGATCCAATGCTACACACTACAACCCTGCGACAAGCCGGACCACGTATGCGTTACAAAAGAGAGCCGTCACCTTTTTGTGTTAGCGGCTGAGGCGCTTGGGCTCAAAAAGCTGAACATCGTTCAAACTGGCGGCGACGCCTACAATCAGGAACGCGAGCAATGGGACGATGGCAACAATGTCGTCGCCCTCGAGCCGGGGGTCGTTGTTGCGTACGACCGCAACACCTCGACGAACACGCTCCTGCGCAAAGCCGGTATCGAAGTGATCACGATCCGTGGATCCGAACTCGGGCGAGGCCGCGGCGGTGGCCATTGTATGACCTGCCCGGTCTGGCGCGATCCGGTCGATTTTTAAGTGCCCGTTTGGCACCCGTATATTCATGATGAGGACGTATAATGGCCTATAATCTTCACGGACGCAGTTTCCTGAAACTGCTGGATTTCGACCAGCGCGCAATGCGCTATCTTCTCGATCTGTCGCGCGACCTGAAACGCGCGAAGTATTCCGGGATCGAACACCAAAGCCTGAAAGGCAAGAATATCTGTCTGGTCTTCGAGAAGGCCTCGACGCGTACGATGTGTGCGTTCGAAGTTGCGTCCATGGACCAGGGAGCGGGCTTTACTTATCTCGGGCCGTCCGGCTCGCATATCGGTCACAAGGAATCAATGAAGGACACGGCCCGGGTCCTCGGGCGAATGTACGATGCGATCGAATATCGCGGCTTTGGGCAGGAAAAGGTCGAAGAACTTGCCGCCTATGCGGGCGTGCCCGTATTCAACGGTTTGACGGATGAATGGCACCCGACCCAGATGCTGGCGGACCTGATGACGATGCACGAACATGCCGACAAGCCGCTCCGCGATATATCCTACGCCTTTGTCGGCGATGCCCATAGCAATGTGGGTCATTCCCTCATGATCGCCGGGTGTCTGATGGGTATGGATGTCCGCATCGCTTCGCCCAGGAGCCTCTGGCCAAGCGACGACTATTTGCAGCCTGCCAAAGAGCTGGCAGCCCGGTATGGAGCCCGGCTGACGATCACTGAAGACCCGGTCGAAGCCGTCAAGGATTGTGACTTCATCAATACTGATGTCTGGGTGTCGATGGGCGAGCCAGCCGAGGTCTGGGAAGAACGGATCAAATTGCTCAGGCCTTACCAGGTCAATGCCGACTTGATGGCGGCAACAGGCAAGACGACAACCAAATTCATGCATTGCCTGCCGGCATTCCACAATGCAGAAACCGACGTCGGCCGGGACATGCTGGAGAAATTCGGGATATCCGAAATGGAAGTTACTGACGCGGTCTTTGAATCGCCCGCGGGAATCCAGTTCGAACAGGCCGAGAACCGGCTGCACACGATCAAGGCCATTCTTGTGGCCACGATCGGCGGTTGATCCATGCGTATACTGGTTGCCCTTGGCGGAAACGCCCTGTTGAAACGCGGTGAAGCGCTGACGGTCGAAAACCAGCGCGCCAATGTGAAGATTGCAGCAAGCGCGCTTGCCCCCCTGGCTCGGAATCACGAGCTGATTGTTACGCATGGCAATGGCCCCCAGGTCGGATTGCTGGCACTGCAAGGGGCGGCCTACAAGCCAGACGAAGCCTTCCCTTTGGATGTTCTCGGCGCCGAGACCGAGGGCATGATCGGGTACGTGATCGAGCGCGAGCTTCGAAACTGCCTGCAAGGGGACAAGGAGATCGCGACACTGCTCACCATGATCGAGGTCGATGCGCTTGATCCGGCGTTTGACGCGCCGAGCAAATTTGTCGGACCGGTCTATGCCAGGGCTGATGCAGAACGTCTTGCGGCCGAAAAAAAATGGCAGATCAAAGCGGATGGTCAGGATTGGCGCCGTGTTGTTGCGTCACCCAAACCTCAGAAAATTCTTGAACTGAATCCGATCAAATGGATGCTCGAGCGCGGCGCAATTGTGATCTGCGCCGGTGGAGGGGGGATTCCGACAATCCGGGGAGAAGATGGTCGGCTCAAGGGAGTTGAAGCCGTCATCGACAAGGATTTTGCCAGCGCGTTGCTGGCCCGCGAACTTGAAGTGGATCTCTTCATCATGGCCACCGATGTCGATGCGGTCTATGTCGACTGGGGGCAACCCTCACAGCGGCGCATTATAGAAGCGGGGCCTGATGATCTGGACACGTATGAGTTCCCGGCAGGCTCAATGGGCCCAAAAGTCAGAGCTGCCTGCGCGTTTGTGCGCCATAGCGGCGCAAAAGCAGCGATCGGTGCATTGAAGGATATCGAGGCGATTGTTGCAGGTGCGGCTGGCACCCTCATCATCAACTCGGTTCGCGGCCTGAGAGAGGAATCGGTTTGACACGCCGTCTTGCTCTTGGACGCTCAGGAATCGGACTTTACCGTCCTGTACGGCATTTTCTTCTTTATGCCGCCATGGGCGCGATCATAGGGGTCATTGTTCTTCACCCCATCATTACGCTCGTCTTGTGGATGGAGTATGGCGCTCTGTTTTCACCCGAATATTCTGACTTTGGCCGATTTGCCTGGGAGCGGGTGAGTGGCGCGCCAGTTTACCATCTCATGGCTATGAATGGCATTTTCGCTGCACTCGGCGCGGCAATCGGAATGGTCTTTGCCGTTCTGACACGTGCACTCTCTGTTCAGTTGCGTAAAGCTGAGGGACTCCTTGAGGATCTCCAAACGGCATTGCCAAGTGTCATTGCCGGAGGTGAGAACGAATTCACCGAGTTCAAATCCACTTTGCGGTGGGATATCAATGAATCGAGGACCAATAGAAGTCTTGAGCAAGTCATTGCCAAGACAATCGCTGGATTGATGAACCATGAAGGCGGTCGTCTCCTAATCGGCGTGACAGATGCAGGCGAGCTGACCGGAATTGAACAGGATCTTAAAACGCTTCGGCAGCCGTCAGTTGATGAATTTGAGCGCGCCTTGACGGGTATCGTAAAGACGTATCTGGGGGGTGTCGCTTGCACGCTGATCAGGTGCCGGTTCCTGAAGATCGACGACATGACAATATGCTGGGTGCTCGTAGAGCGCGCTGCAGAACCAGTCTTTCTCGTCTTGTCGGATACCTCGAAATATTATGTCCGCACCGGAAATTCGACGCGCGAATTGAACGCCGCGGAAGCACATGATCATATTCAGCGAAGAGGGAGGTAGAAGTCATGCCTGTCGATCAGCAGAGCGGCCTCCTGTTTTCCGACGCATTCACATCTCGCTTGACTGTCGCTGCGTCAGACATTGATGCGTTCAGCCATGTGAACAATGCAGTTTATCTGAAATGGATGAATGACTGCGCCATGGAACATTCAGCGTCGGTTGGACTGCCCGCTGAAGCGTGCGTCGATCTGGACCGAGGTATGGCGGTTCGGGAAACTAGGCTGGTTTATCAGCGGCCTGCGCGACTTGGCGACGGGGTCATCATCGCAAACTGGATAACGTTCAATGATGGCAGATTGCGAGCCAATCGGTACTTCCAGGTCGTGCGGGCAGATGATCATCAAACACTGCTTCTGGGCGCATCCAAATATGTCTGTATCGCGCTTTCCACCGGCAAGCCCGCCCGTATGCCCGATGTGTTCGCGCTGGCATATCAGGTTGAACCGGGATTGCAGCGGCGCCTCGTTGCGGATGCGGGGCTGCGCGCGGAGCTTATCATATAGGAGAACATGCCCCGATCCGGATTGTCAGCGATCCAGGAGACAGACCTGTTGTCACAATCGCTGAAAGCGAGACATGTGGCGTCCGACCCGGCAGAATGAATCAAGTCACCCGGCCAGACCATACCGGCCGGGCCATCATACGCGCCGTCTGCCAGGCACCATGTCGTGCATGCGGAATAATGCCCGCAAAAGGGAATGCCTGCTGCTATGGCTGCTTCCAGGATCACCGTCTTCAATCAGCCAGGATACGCAAGGCGCGGTGTTCGGAATGAACTGACGACGACTGGCGTTTTGGTTGCAAATACGACTCACTTGCATTGAGGATTTGCCCAACACATTTGAATGCAACCATTCTCAATATAGTGTACGTTTGGTAGACATATGGCGCACGGAAGCCATCGCGTATTTCAACGACTATTCGAACCTGCTCGGTACCTGCACGGCGTCGTTCGGCGGCGATTGTATTGTGGGTGACCAGTTCAACGGCGGTGAAGTGAACGTGCAAGGCCTGGAAGTCACAGCCAGATGGGACGCGGCAACCCTTTTGGGGACCGACTTCGCCCTCCCACTGGAGCTCGTCTACACGCTCACAGATGCAGAATGCCAGCGGAGTTTCGAGAGCGACTACGAACCCTGGGGTGATGTTGTCGCTGGGGACATGTTGCCTTATGTGGCCGACCAACAGCTGACATTGAACGCAGGTGTCGAGACCCACCGCTGGGGTGCGGACCTGTCGGCCGACTATGTGTCCGATATACGGGCACGGGCCGGGCAGGGCGCAATCCAGGCCGCGCAACTCATCGAGGCTCGCTGGGTGGCGGATGCTGCGATATGGATTGACCTGACGGATAGAATCCGCCTGCGGGCCAAGGCCGAGAACCTTTTTGACGACGAGTATGTTGCCTCAATAGACCCGGCCGGTCTTCGCCCGGGAAAGCCGTTTGAATTCCTCATCGGCGTTGAGCTTTCCTTCTGAAGGGGCTCAGAAGGCGCCGGGCTTCACCCACTCCCAGAGCGCTGCACCTACGTCCGCCATCACGTCTGGCTTACGCAGGTATTGTTTGCGGCCGTGTGACGTGTTTCGATCCGTCACCCCGGTACATCATCCAGACCAGATAGGATGACATGACCGCCCCGCCGAAACAGAAGATCGAAACATAGGCGTATGCGAAGAACGTATACGTTGTGATGAGAACGCCAAACGCGAGAAAGCCGAAGATACGCACGCCGCGTACAGATGATAATAAGAGTGGCAGGATGACAACTGACACATAGATCGCATAGGTAATCTCGCGGCGTCCGACAAAATCGAGGAGTTCGGTGCCTTCATAGACGATCACATGCGACAGGAAGCGGGTATTGAGCCAGCCGTCGTGCGCAAAATAGGGAATGTATTGCAGTGCGCCCAACATCGCGCCGGCAATTACGAAGACCAGGAAATAGGGTTTACGCCGAGCCGGTTCGAGGGCGAAGGTCGAGACCGGAATCCAGACCGGCCAGGCGAGCCAGGAAAAGAACATGTAAAGGAGAGAGGCGCTTGCGATCAGTTCGGTGTTCTGGCTGGACCCGGCGACCCAGACCACGCCTTCCGCCAATTGTTGAATTCCAAACAACAGCGGCAGGGTTGCCAGGGGCAGATAGCGCCGGTCGCCCCGCCAGGCTTGCCGCATGCTGAGCATACCAGCTGGAATAAGCCCGGCGGCGGCGATGAAACTGACTTCTGCTGACAGACACATATGATTTTCTCCCGGATTGCCTATTTGTTGTTCAGGACATGCGCCTGCGAAATAGCCAGGCACCTGCAGTGAGCGTTACGACCGCGATCACCGCCATGGGCCAGGTGTGATGGATGAAGAGTTCGGCAGGCGCGTCCTTCATGTAGACGGCCTTGCTGATCACGATGAAATGCATGATCGGATTGGTCTCGCTCAAAACCTGCAGCCAATCAGGCATGTTCGCGACCGGAGTTGCATAGCCCGACAGCAAAACAGCCGGCATCATATAGATGAAGAGACCAATGATCGCTTGTTGCTGTGTCGCAGCCAGGGACGAAATGAACAGACCGATCCCAATGATCGCCGCCAGATAGACGACCATGCTGGCATAGAGGAGGATCAATGATCCGCGTAGCGGGACGTCCAGCACCAGCCAGCCCAGGATCAGCATCGCAGTTGCGCTGGCCAGTCCGATCAGAAGTGCAGGAACCGCCTTTCCGATGAGGATTTCCGTCGGTCTCAATGGAGAAACCAGCAGCTGCTCGAATGTGCCAAGCTCGCGTTCACGCGCAATCGACAGCGCCGAGACCATGAACCCGACAATGGCTGTCAGCACGGCGAACAATGCCGGTACCGCAGACCAAAGCGGGTCGAGATTGGGATTGTACCAGACCCGGGTTACCAACTTTGTAAGCGGCGGAATGCCGAGTGCTGCAGCCGTCTCCTCATTGAAATCCTGCACGATCCGGCCTGAATACCCGGCCAGAATCTGCGCGGCATTGGAGGCTCGCCCGTCCAGGATCAACTGAACAGTCGCGTGTTCGCCGCGTTCCAGGGTCCGAGAGAAGTCGGGCCCGATTCGTAGCACCAGATCGACAGATCGCGCGTCGATAGCCGCAGGGATTTCTGAGTCGCTGCGCAGATAGATGATATCCTCGAAAGTTGGAGACCCCTCGAACCTGCTGATCAGCGCATGCGCCTCGGCGCCGCGATCCTGCGTGTACACGCCCAACCTCACACTGGAGATTTCCTGGGTAATTGCGAAGGCATAGATCACCAGAAGGAAAGGCGGAGAGAAGAGAACGACCCACCGGGTTTGGGGATCTCGTGCGCTGGCGAGAAGTTCCTTTATGATGAGAGACAGGATACGCAGAAACATGTTCCTACTCCAGCCGTGTGCGCGTGGTCAGCGCAGTAAGTCCGAAGACAATCAGGGCAAAGAGTCCAAGCCCGGCCAGATCCGCCAGGATAACATTCCAGACATCGCCCGCGAGAAACTCGGTTTGCAATGTCGAAACATAATAGCGGGCAGGAACCGCGTAACTGATGAGCCTCAGGGCCAGCGGCATACTATCAATTTCAAACACGAAATTGGAGAAATAGAAGGCAGGCAGGAAGGCGGTCAGAACTGATGCCTGCGCCGCGACCAACTGGTTTCGGGTGAGGGTCGATATGAGCAAACCCTGACCGAGCGAGCACAGCATGAACAAGGACGAAGACAGGATGAGGACGCCGAGAGACCCGCGGAACGGCACGCCAAACAGCCAAACAGCGGTGATGACCGCCAGGGCCATTGAGCCCATCCCAAGCAGATAATAGGGCACCAGTTTTCCGATCAGCAATTCGAAAATCCCAACCGGTGTCGCGAGCAGGGCTTCCATCGTACCGCGTTCCCATTCGCGTGCGACGACCAGTGCCGTAAGCAGAGCGCCAATTGTCGTCAAAATGATCGCGACCGATCCCGGCACAAGATAGTTGCGGCTCGAGATTTCCGGATTGAACCAGACTTGCGGCTGAAGCTGCACGCCAGGCGGCAGGGCCGGGCGTCCCCGCCTGATCCATTCCTGTTCCAGCCAGTTACCCCACAAGAGCTCAACATAGCCGCTGACGAGATAGGCGGTATTCGGATCGCTCCCGTCTACGATGACCTGGACGGGTGCGCTGTCCGCGCGAAACGCCTTCGCAGAAAAATCGGCAGGCAGGACGATCAAACCACCAATCTTGCCAAGCGACAGATCTCTCTCAAACAGGCGTCGATCGGGTCCGACCTCGACCTCGAACAAGGTCGAGTTTTCAAGAGCCGCCTGAAAACTCGCCGTCTCCGATGATTGCTGCTCCACCACAAGCGCGACGTCGAGTTCGCGTGGATCGAAGGTCACGCCATATCCAAACAGGAATAGAAGCAAAAGCGGCATCACGCCCGCGATCAGAACCGAACTTGGATCGCGCAGAACCTGGCGGGTCTCCTTGGTGATCAAACCCGTCAGGCGCCGCCATTTGTGCGAGAAAGGTGCGTGCGGTGTCATGCCGCTTCGCGCTCCCGATCGCTTTGTTCGACAAGCGCGATAAAGGCATCCTCTAGCGTGGGGTCTTCCAGACCATGGGCGCGGGCGCTCTCCTTCAGATCGTCCGGCGACCCGGATGCGATCATCCGGCTACGATAGATGAGCGCGATGCGATCGCAATACTCGGCCTCGTCAAGAAAGTGCGTCGTCACCATAATGGTCACACCATTGGCAACCATAGCATTGATATGGGTCCAGAACTCGCGGCGTGTGCGAGGATCGACGCCAGATGTCGGTTCATCAAGAAACAGGACGTCGGGGTCGTGCATCACCGCGCAGGCAAGCGCCAGACGTTGCTTATAGCCAAGCGGCAGGCTGAGCGCATTCACGATCAGCTTGTCGGATAGTCCAAACGTATCGATCATACGTTCGATCGCCGCCTTGCGGGCCTGGCCGCGCAAGCCATAAACACCGGCGAAGAAGTCCAGATTCTGGCGCACGCTCAAATCGCCATAGAGCGAGAATTTCTGGGCCATATAGCCAATCCGCCCGCGCGCTTTGCTGGGTGCGTTTTGCAGGTCGAGACCGACAACGCGAGCAGAGCCAGCGCTTGGCCGAAGCAGCCCGCAGAGCATTTTGAATGTCGTCGACTTGCCAGCGCCGTTCGGTCCGATCAGGCCGAAAATCTCGCCGCGCCCGACGTCAAAACTTATATCGTCTGCGGCGATGAAGTCTCCGAATCGGCGGGTCAGCGCGTTCGCCTCGACCACTTTATCAACCGTGTGGGTGGCAGCGTCCTGACGGTCGGCAAAGGGCGAGTTGGCCTTGAAGCCGCCTCCGATCAAATCCATGAAGGCGTCTTCGAAGCGCGGCGGTGTGAGTGTCATTTCCGACTGATCGCCAGCGTGCAGCAGGTCCAGGGAGGGCGTTTCAGCGCCCTCAGCCAGGACCAGTCGGACGCGGCTGCCCTGAATGACCCCATCGATCACGCCGTCGAGCTTTGTCGCTTCGCTCAGAACCTGTCGCCGATCGGTGCTGATATGACGGATCTGGTAGGTTCGTCCCGCGACGCGGTCGGTCAGATCTTGCGGCGAGCCTGCATAAAGCAATGAGCCCTCATTCAGGAGCAATACGCGCGCGCATCGCTCAGCTTCATCGAGATAGGCGGTACTCCAGACAACTCCGATACCCTGGTCGACCAGATCATAGACCATGCGCCAAAGCTCGCGCCGCGAGATTGGATCGACTCCGACGCTCGGTTCATCCAGCAGCAGCAGATCGGGTGTCTTGATCAGTGCGCAAGCCAGGCCGAGTTTTTGTTTCATGCCTCCGGACAGCGCCCCGGCCAGTCGTTTCTTGAAGTCCGTGAGGCCGGTAAAGCGCAGAAGACGTTCGAAGGCGTCATCGCGGTCCGCGCCTGTAACCGAGCGCAGATCGGCATACAGCGTAAGGTTCTCCTGGACGCTGAGATCCTCGTAAAGACCAAACCGTTGCGGCATGTACGACACAATCCGATGGACGGCGCGGGCATCGCTGACGGGATCAAGGCCTTGAACGGTGATTTTGCCGGTACTGGGAACCAGCAGTCCGGCGATCAGACGCAGGAGCGTTGTCTTGCCGGCGCCGTCCGGGCCGACGAGGCCGGTCACTTCGCCAGCGCTGACGCTGGCTGTTACGTCGTCGAGCGCGGCCAGGTCGCCCTGGGCAAAACGCTTGGTAAGTTGTTCAATCTGGACGAGCGGACCGGGCACGCTCAACGAGTCCTGTCCGGGCTGAGCAATACGGTGACCGGCATGCCCTGTTTGAGACGGTTTTCGGGGTCCTCAGCAATAATACGCACGCGGTAGACGAGGCTTGTGCGCAATGACCGCGTCTCGACTGTTTTGGGCGTGAACTCGGCAACGGGTGAGATGTAACCGATCTGGCCGTGATAGACGTGCCCGGAATCTGTGCGGATTTCTGCGTCCATCCCGGCCTGGATCAGATCAAGATCGGGTTCTTCGATGTAAGTGCGCACCCAGACCGGGGAGGTCAGGGTCAGGGTGTAGATTGTTTCTCCCGCGCCTATGATCGAACCTGGTTCACGGACGCGGGTCAGGATGACCCCGTCATTGGGCGCGGTTAGCACCGTGTCGGCAACGCGTTGCTCAGCGAGTGCGAACGCCGCCTGTTCAGCCGCCAGGACCGAGCGCGCCTGATCAATGTCTTCCGCACGCGGTCCGATCCGGGCGAGTTCGAGGCCTTCTGAGGCAGCATCGCGCTGGGCGACCGCGCCGCCGCGGCGCGCTTCCGCCTCCTCATGCGCCTGATGAGAGGCGATGTCGCGTTCAGCGAGGTAGGTTTGCCGGGAAAGAGTCGTTTCAGCCACTTTCAGCGCCGCTTCAGCCTCAGCCAGCAGCGCTTCAGCTTGTGCGATTTCCTGGGGCCGCGCGCCAGCGAGCAGCACATTGAGCGCTGCTTGTGATCTTGCGACGCGCGCCTGGGCCAATTTCACTTCATTATCATAGTCAACCGGTTCAAGCGATGCGATCACGTCACCCGCGGCGACCTGGTCGCCCTCCTCAACCTTCATCTCTGCAAGCCGGCCCGGGATTTTGAACCCAAGATTGACCTGGCGCACATCGACATTGCCGAAGACTTCAATATGGCCCTGCTCTTCGTGGGGGTCCTGAAGCTGTGTCCAGCCGAGGATCGCCGCCGCAAGGAAGACAATGACGATAGCAATCAGGCCATAGCGCTTGAAATGGCGAGTCATTCGCGTCCCTTTCCCCCTATAATACGTATGGCTGCGGTTATTCCCTGAATGACGCAGAGTGGGGCGGAGCATTTCAGGTTCAGGTGTATGGAAAGATGGGGCGAACTGTTCATGGTGATTTGGCCTTGTCCCCATCCCTGATGAACAGGAACAGCATGGCTGCCGAGCAGCTGATCAGCAGGAATCCGTTCAGTGCCTCGACGCCTGCAATCAGGCGCAGGTGTCCGGTTGGGACGATATCACCGAGGCCGAGCGAGGTGTAGCTGACCAGCGAGAAGTAAAAGACATCCATCGCGGTCGCCGGAGTCTCGCCGCGCAGATCGCCAATGCCCAACGCGCGGCCTGCACCATATGCGAGGGCGTAGAGACTGACCGCTCCTATATGCGCGATACCAGACACGCAGAGCGCGATAACGAGTTTGCACCCGCGATGATAGGTCGCCGCACCCAGGTACCGGATCGCGCTTGAGACGATCACGTAATGCAAAGCGCCTGACAGCACGAAGGTGAAACTGGTGATGAGAATAGCCAGGATCATGCTGCGCGCCTCGTCATGTGCCGCGCCAGCCAGAGTGTTACCAAGGGTACCATGATCCACATCAAGAGTGGGACAATGTCGATAGTCGTACCGGGGATGAGCGGCATGGTTTCGCTATAGCGCCAGCCCCAGGATGCACTGACCACGACCTGTTCGACTAGCGCAGTCGCGGCCAATCCGGCGCCCATATAGATCAGGAGCGGCATGGGGTTCGAGACGCCCGGCGACCCAACCCGCGTCGCAAGACCGTAAGCGAGCGCCATCAGACCGGCGTCCGCGATAGACGCGACGGCGCAGGTCATGGTCATCTGCCGGTGGCTAAGGTGATCCATTGCATAGAAAGGCATCTGCAAAGCCTCCCAGACAAAGGCAGTGAGGAAGCCGAAAATCACAATCCAGATTATGGGGCGATCGAGCAGGCGCATCAGATATGTATCCCTGGCAAGTCACGAATGTGAGTGCGCATGATCGGGCGCCTCCTTGCCGCGGATCCGGCCCAGGTAGAGGGCTTCGAAGGCAAAGATTGCCGCCATGGATCCCAGTGCGATCACAACGATCACCGGGTCAGCACTGGCCTTGATGAAGAGGAATGCGCCAAGCGCGATCAAGTCGAACAGAATGGCAGCGATCAGGATCCAGGCGCGGGCACCGACATCCTCGCGCAAATACCGCAGCACACCGTAATGGATGATAATATCCATGACCAGATAGTAGATCGCGCCGAGTGAGGCGATCCGGCCAAGATCGAAGAAGGCAGCCAGAAAAGCAGCGAGCACGACGGTGTAGACGAGTGTATGCGTCTGGATGCCGCCGGGCAGGCCGAAATGCTTGTGCGGGATCAGGTTCATATTCGTCAGCATGGCGAGCATGCGTGAGACGGCGAACACGCTGGCCAGAAGTCCGGACGCTGTGGCGATGATCGCGATGATCACGGTGAACGCCACGCCAAGATCGCCAAAGGCCGGGCGCGAGGCTTCGGCCAATGAAAAGTCCTTGGCTGCAACAATCTCGTCCAGCGTCAGCGAAGAGCCGACGGCCAGTGCCACAGCCATATAAACGACGAGGCAGATGGCCAGCGACCAGATGATCGCCCGGCCGACATTCTTGTTGGGGTTCTGGACCTCGTCGCCGCTATTCGTGATCGTCGTGAAGCCTTTAAAGGCCAGGATTGCAAGCGCGACACCGGCTAGGAAACCGGCGGGTCCGGTCTGCTCAGTGGTCGCAGAGGATGCCGCTTCGAAGGAGAGGCCTGACGCCCAGAGCGCTGCGCCAGCAAAGACCAGTATCCCGCCGACTTTGAGCACGGCCGCGACTTTGGACACGCCGCCGATTATCTTGTTGCCGGATATGTTGATCACAAAAGCAAAGACGATTAACCCGACTGCGAGCACCGGCACCAGAACGCTGTCTTTCGTAACATCGAAGAGCTGCAAAGTGTAGGCCCCAAAGGTACGCGCGACGAGGCTTTCATTGATAATCATGGACATGGTCATCAGGAGCGCGCTGGCGGCGGCAATCGTGGTTGGCCCGTACGCCTTCTGCAGGATCATCGCGATGCCGCCTGCCGACGGGTATTTGTTCGACATCTTGATATAGGTGTAGGCGCTGAACCCGCTGATCAAGGCTGCAATCAGAAACGCAAGCGGGAAGCCGGGACCGGAAAATTGCGCAACCTGGCCCGTGAGTGCGAAGATACCAGCGCCGATCATGACACCGGTGCCCATTGCGATGCTTCCGGCGAGACTTAGTGAGCCTTTTTTGTACGGTTCGGACGTCATTCGTCCGCTACCTGCTCGGCTGGGAAACGGCCAACATAGCTGGCAAATACGCTTTGCGCCTCACCATCGAACAGGATCACCTCATAGGCGTCAGGCGAATTTGGCGTTTCCATCCCCGGCGAGCCCATCGGCATGCCGGGCACAGACAGTCCCGCTCCGGCGGGACGTTCTTTCAGCAGCCTGCGGATGTCTGCGGCCGGGACATGGCCTTCGATCGCATACCCATCAATCTCGGCGGTGTGGCAGGATGCAAGTTGGTCGGGCACGCCGAGCGAGGCCCGCACGGGAGCCAGGTCCTCGCGTTCGATGACGCGGACGTCCAGGCCGTCGCGCTGAAGATGTTTGACCCAGGCTGTGCAACACCCGCACCAGGGCGTCTTGTAGACGGTAATGGTCTGCGCATTCGCCGGGCCAGCGGTTCCGCTTATAACGGCAAATCCAGCCACGAGGGCGAAGAGTGCCGCACCCAGGGATCCGAGAATCCATTTCGGCATGAGAGTCTCCTTTCAAATTACAGTTTTACGGAGCGCAACCGCAGCGCATTGGCGATGACCGACACCGAACTCAGGCTCATTGCGGCGGCGGCGATAATCGGACTGAGGAGCAGGCCGAAGAAGGGATAGAGAACGCCCGCCGCAACCGGCACACCTAGCGAGTTATACACGAAAGCAAAGAACAAATTCTGGCGAATATTGCCCATTGTCGCGCGGCTGAGGCGTAGGGCGCGCGCAATGCCGCGAAGATCGCCTTTGACCAGGGTCAGACTGGCGCTTTCCATCGCGACATCCGTACCCGTTCCCATCGCGATCCCGACATCCGCCTGTGCCAGGGCAGGGGCGTCATTGATCCCGTCGCCGCACATGGCGACAATGGCCCCCTGAGACTGGAGTTCGCGTATGATCCGGTTCTTGTCCTCTGGCGAGACATCTGCATGAACCTCATCAATGCCAATCTGACGCGCCACCGCTTCGGCTGTCGCCTGGCTGTCGCCGGTCAGCATGACGACTTTCATGCCAGCCTTGTGCAGGGCGGCAATGGCATCAGGCGTTGTCGCCTTGATCGGATCGGCGACACCGATCAGTCCGGCCGGTTTGCCATCGAGCGCGACGAACATCACCGTCTGGCCTTCACGGCGATAGGATTCGGCGCGGGCTTTCAGCGCGTCGTCAAATGCACCGACCCGGCGCATTATCTTCGCATTGCCGATCGCAAGCCGTTTGCCATCGACGCGCCCTTGCGCGCCTTCGCCGGTGATGGATTCGAAGTCTGAAGCGGAGAGGCGTACCGCCCCGCGTTCTTCGGCGCCATTGACGATGGCCTGGGCCAGCGGGTGCTCGCTGCCGCGTTCAATCGCGGCGGCATAAGAGAGGAAGTCCGCCTCAGCGAGACCTTCGGCTGGCTCGACCGTAACGAGTTTGGGCTTGCCTTCGGTGAGTGTGCCTGTTTTGTCGACGACAATTGTATCGACTTTTTCCAGCGTCTCGAGCGCTTCAGCATTCTTGATCAGAATGCCAGACTGAGCGCCCTTTCCGGTCGCGACCATGATTGACATGGGCGTCGCAAGACCGAGCGCGCAGGGACATGCGATGATGAGCACAGCGACCGCATTGACGATCGCGAATGCCATGGCCGGATGTGGCCCGAAAACCGCCCAGATGATGAAAGTGACAATAGCGGTCAGAACAACCACCGGAACAAACAGGCCAGCCACAGTGTCGGCGAGCTTCTGGATCGGTGCACGTGATCGCTGCGCTTCGACGACCATGCGCACAATCTGAGAGAGCATCGTATCCTCGCCGACGCGGGTCGCCGCCATAATAAACGAGCCCGTGCCATTCACGGTGCCGCCGGTGACCGGATCGCCTGCTGCTTTCTCGACCGGAATGGGTTCGCCCGTGATCATGGACTCGTCGACATTCGACCGGCCTTCAACAACCTCGCCATCGACCGGGACTTTCTCGCCGGGGCGAACGCGCAGACGGTCGCCGGCCTGAATGTCATCAACAGAGACTTCCTCGTCCTGACCATCAGCCATGATCCGATTGGCCGTTGGCGGCGTGAGTTCCAGAAGCGCACGGATCGCGCCAGATGTGGCACTGCGGGCCCGCAGCTCAAGCACCTGCCCGAGAAGAACAAGCGTCGTGATGACCGCCGCTGCTTCAAAATAGACAGAAACTTCACCCGCTTCGTTACGGAACGTATGCGGGAAGATACCCGGAAAGGCCGTCGCAACGAGCGAAAAGATGAAGGCGACGCCAACGCCGAGCGAGATGAGTGTGAACATGTTGAGGTTCATCGTCCGGAGGGAGCGCGCGCCGCGTTGGAAGAAGGGCCATCCGCCCCAGAGCACGACAGGAACCGCCAGTGCGAACTGAGCCCATTGGGCCCAGCCGGCTGGCAACAGACCTTCGAGCGGCTTGCCCGGGATGAGGTCGCCCATGGCGTAGATGGCAAGCGGGACGGTGAAGGTTGCGCTAATCCAGAACCGACGTGTCATGTCGTCGAGTTCGGATGTGTCCTCCGCGCCGACGACGATGCCTTCGGGCTCGAGCGCCATGCCGCATATTGGACAGCCGGAATTGCGCACATCGCGAACGTTGGGATGCATGGGGCAGGTGTAGACTGTGCCGGAATACGCCGGCGGCACAAGATCATATTTTCCGTCGGCACCCGCATCAGTGTCGCCCCCGGCATGACAGCAATCATGACTGGCGTCGTGACGTTGATGTTCATGATGTCCATGCGCGTGCTTCTTGTGATCAGTATCTGTCATGTCCGCCCCTCCGGGGTGTGGTTGAAGTGTTTCTTTGTGCGTCCCGTTCCTTGATCCAGCGCCTGAATGCAGTGCGCTGATTCAATGAGAAGAACATTGAAATTGCGCGCTAGGCACGTTGGCGATTGAACAGTCGGTAGAGTGGCACGAAGACGAGCGCGATATACCAGCCATAGAGATAGGCCTCGACAAGCCCGAGGAAGAAGCTCGACACCGAAATGAATTTGAATCCCGGCAGCAACTGCTCCCATGCGCCGTGCATATGCAGATCAGCCGGCGCAGTGAGCCCCCACGCGATACAGATTGTAAAAGTCAGGGCGAGAAAAATTGACAGGGCATGTCCGGTCGGGATGAGGCGCATTGTGAACTCCTTCTTTGCCCGGGACGCCCCATTTGGGGCAAGGCACGGGCGACTTGGTATCAGGGTCGATACATACATAATACCCTATAGGGGTATATTCAACTCCGCATTTGTACTTTGTGAAATGGTTCGATGAATTGAGCGGCATAATTGGCCGGATAATCTGGCCGGCCATCGATCCCGATTGCTCCGGCACGGACCCCCTCGCTCGATGAGAAGCGCGCCGTGCCAAGCAGGAAATCCCAGAGTGTGAGAAAGAGCCCGAAATTGACGTCGCCGTCCTGCGCCGACGCGACATGGTGGTGACGGTGAACGGGGGCGACTGCCCAGACATATTTGAGCGGACCGATGTTCATGTCGACATTGGAATGCTGCAACAGCAGCTGCACAGCGACTGCAAAGGTTGCTATCGCAGCGACTTCGGCCGGAATACCGAGCAATAGCCAGGGCAGGGTGCCGCCCATGATTTCAAGAGTTTGGTGGACAGGATGTTTGAGCAGGCCATTGAAACCATACATGCGTTTCACCGAGTGATGAACGGCATGGAAACGCCAAAGCAAGTTCATCCGATGACTGGCGAAATGGACCAGTGTAATTCCGGTATCAAGCATAATGATCGACAGCGCGACGTCAGCCCATAGCGGGAGATTTGAAGGCCAGAGAGGTGCCCAAGGTATGATCGCCGCACAGACCGGAAGCAGAACGACCAACACAATAATCGTGCCCTCATTGACCACCGCATGAATTATGTCACGCACGCGGTCTTTATCCGGCTTGTTCCAGACCGGTTCGTACGGAGCGATCCTCTCGGCCAGGTAAGACGCGAAGATGGCCACGACTAGCAGCGCGGGCAGCCAGAGAAGCGATCCCCCCGTTCCCACCAGCGTCAGAGCGGCGGCGAGAAAGCCGAGGAAGAAGGTTGGGGCATACAGACGCTTGAACGCGGATAACATGGCGACTCTCCTTGATTTGGAGAGCGTCAATGGCCTGAACGCCGAACCAGGTCTTGAATGGATCAACGGTTCAGATGGGGTCATCAATGGAGACC